>Ga0265293_10000364_pt1 | contig 110033 bp, 94 predicted proteins | sample Munlanlewell138R_FD_192505 | JGI IMG/M metagenome (GOLD analysis project Ga0265293, IMG submission 192505) | Leachate microbial communities from a municipal landfill in Southern Ontario, Canada - Leachate well 138R | ecosystem: Engineered > Solid waste > Landfill > Unclassified | place... | reverse complement strand
GTAATGTTTTGAGCCGTTTGGCGAAATGATAGGCCATCAAAAAGATCTGTATGTGTTCTTTCAGCTGATCATGGGTTCCATAGTGATAACGCTTCACCGTCGCCTCTTTCAACGTCCGGTTCATCCGCTCAACCTGTCCGTTGGTCCAGGGATGGTCGGGTTTGGTCAGCCGGTGATCTGTATTGTTTCGGGCGCAAGCCGGCTCAACGGCATGTGCGCGAAAAAGACTTCCAGAATTTATCGCCTGCTTGATATCCGCTGTCGCAGACCGCCGGTTGCCCGGCGAGGTAAACCGGGTTCCGTTATCCGTTAATAGGGTGTGGATAGTATAAGGAACGGCCCGGATGAGCTCTTGAAGAAAGTCGGCGGCAATTCGCCGGGCTGCCTTTTCGTGAAGCTGAACAAAAGTAAACGTTGACGTACGGTCAACGGCAGCAAACATATATAACCTGCCTTCTTCCGTGCGGACCTCAGCGATGTCGATATGGAAAAACCCGATCGGACAGGTTTTGAATTTCCATTTGCTCCGGGGATCTTTAGTATCCGGCAGCCGGCTAATCCCATGACGTTGGCAGCAACGATGCAGAGAGGAGCGTGTTAAATGAGGTATGGCGGTCTGCAAACTGTAAAGACAATCATTGAGCGGAAGCTGTGTGTGCCGCCGAAAAGCGACACAGGCGGCTTCTTCCTCCTTGCTCAGCACCGTTGACCGGGGTTGTTTGGGTCCCATCGGGGCATCCTGTACTGTTGTGCGCTGTCGCCACTTCGCTACGGTTTTCGGGTTAATACCGTGCCGGCGCGCCAGAACACTCAGGCTCTCTTGACTATGTTGTATCGTTCGACGCACCGCCTCAGTCGTACGGACGCATCCGTGTACTATCTGTCCCATAATTTATCCCTCCGGAGCTGATTATAAATCACTCCACTACACTGTGGGACTAAACAGCTAGTGGAAAACTTCCGGAAGAGATAAAAAACAGGCTCTTCGATATTGCTCAGCAGCTCGACCGGCTCGCCGCTGAACATGACCAGAAAACCTCGCCGGAATTTGCGCGCCTGCACCATGAGTTCCATCTTACGCTTGCAGAATGCACCGGCAGCCGTTTACTTCTGCAAATGCTGCAGCGGATCATAAATCCGAGTTTAATGATGCTGAATGCCGTTCGCTCGTGGATTGTACCGTCAGAGGTTCACCAGAATCACACCGGTCTGATTCAAGTTATTGCCGCCGGAAACACCGAAGAAGCGATCGCTGCAATACAGGCACACATTCAGATCGGACTGGAAAGCGAACTCGCTGTACTTTAAAGCATTTTAAATTAATCAACGGTTTGAAATTCGGAACTGAGCGTTAATCCGTTGCAAACGAGATTGATGAACCACGCGGTGGTGGTATTTTCCGGCAGAATTGCTGTCGCAATCCAGTTACCGTTTTTCTGTTTGAATTCCGCCGGCGTTTCAATCCATTTCCGGTCACCGGTAAATCCGGCATCCGTTGTTGAAACCAGCAGTGCGTTTTCCGGCGCAATATCGGAATGAAATATAACTTCGGCACGGTTTCCATTTGCTCCGGCGGAAATCATTCCGCCCCACGGCCGGCCGGTTTCGACAATGCTTTTTGCAAATACATAGCTGTCCGGCAGATTCCAGCCTTTCGGATGGCTGTGACCCATTCCCGGAATCAACGAGACCATATATTTTCCGGTCATGGCGCGATAAGTTTTCGCCTGACTGATCGGTGAAAAGTACGCATCTTCCGGCCACGAAAGCCAGAGCGCCGGCATTGTCGCGCGATTCATTCGCACCATCGGATCCCAGACATTTTTATACATTTCATTATCGCGCATTGCAGCGCTGAAGTTGTTTTCGCTGTCGAAAAGATGCCCGCAACCGTACACCGGAATGGCAAATGCAAAGCGGGAATCAATGCCCATTACGGTGCTTGTTAAAACTCCGCCCCACGAAATCCCCATTAAACCGACATTCGTTTCGTCAACCTCCGGCAGCGAACGCAACAGCGAGTTTGCAAGAATCGTTGCGGTGGATGCGTGATAGATCCACTGCTCTTCAAGCGGTCGATCTATGTCGGCATACGTTTGTTTTTTTGCCGGTCCGCTCCATTCGTGCCGCTTCCACAACCGCGAATCCTCTTCGTTAGGTTCATCCGTCTGACCTTCGGTGGCGATGGCGATCGCGGCAAAACCGTGACTATTCCACAGTTCAACCCACTCTTTAAATGCAGTTCCGCCGCCGCCGTGCAGAAGAACAATGCCAGGAACTTTTTTGCCTGCGGAAACGTCCGGCACACCGACCCACGCAAACACCTTTACCGGTTTTCCGTTCAGCGGCAGCAAATCAAAAAAAACCGCCTTCATTGCGCCGCAGGTTTTTCCGGCATCCTGCACCGCCGGCGCATTTGTCAGAGAACCGAGCGCAAGAATTTTTTCTTTCATCTCCGTATAATCGGAAAGAACGTTTCCGGTCGCAAAAAACATGAGCGCAACAAATAATGATGTCATGGTTTATCCTTTTAGAGCATTTTAATTTTTAGTCTAACCGCAATTCGGAATGTAGCGGAGAATCGAAGAGTGGCTTTTTGAAAGAAAGCCGTGACGGACGGAGCGGCTAACGGCCCGACGAACATCGGGCAGAGAAGCGGCAATTTTCGCAAACGGGAAAAGGTATGTAGCGTTGGTTTTATAAACCAACTTTTTATGCGGTCGAAGACAGAACACCACGGCTTTAGCCGTGGTGTTCTGTCTTCGACCGCATAAAGGACTGGCATAGAGCCTATGATAATCAAAAAAATTGAGAAATAGCGGGAAATCTAGGCGATTTCCCGCTAGACAGATATTTTTACTTAGCAGAAAAATGCCGGCGTATAAAAACTGTGAGAATTGCTCCGATTCCAACCATACCAATCGTTACCGGTTCAGGAACAGAGACAACATCCAGTATCGAAGAGCCAAAACGCCACTCATCGAATAAAACCCCTGTTCCAGTTCCTGTCCCACCGTCTCTTAATGACGCGAAACCGAAACAACCGAGATCGGAGAGGTCAATGTCGAAATCACTCCATGATCCAGCCAGCGTAATATCTGATGCGCCATCCATTGCATACCACGCGGTCAAAGTATCGTTCCCTGATGCATTGAGTTCTAGACCGAGAATAATCATATGAGTTCCACCAAGCTCAGAACTTTCCAGTGCTTTTAAGTTGTGTGTAGTGCCATTAACAAAGGCTGACAAATAGATTTTATCATCTGCTCCACGTGTCATTCCCAGAAAAAATCCGGTCGCCAGCATCGGAGAGTTGTTGGCGCTGGTTAAACTCGTTCCTAAGCCCATAGCAACAGTACTGTTTGTAAGGATTGCACTCGTTGAACCGTTTGCAGAAACTAATCCGCTCATAAAAAATTCCGTTCCGGTCAGCGGAGAAGATAACTGTCTGTTTATTGCGCGAGTCAAATTGTCGGTACCCACTAACGCTTCAACCTTTCCATCACTTGCAGTACCCTGAAGCAACGTATGATTTAAACCGCTTGTAAATGTTTTAAAGTGCGCAGAACCAATACTCCAAAAGTTAGCCGAAGAGAATCCCGTATTTCCTTGGATATTATTTCTAACATTGTTTGTGTTCGCAATTGCAATGCCGTCCTTATATCCGAAAGTACCCGTTAAAAACGATTCTGATGCAATTATTGATGCTGAAACATACCCTGCCAGCGCTGCATATATAAACACAATGACCCATATACCCTTCTTCATATTTCCTCCTTGTGAATTTACTTTCTAAATACCCCATGTATTTAGATCCTGATGAAAACCTATCATTATTTAAACTCATTCGTCAATGATTATTGTTAATATTATCAAAAATAATTTTTATTTAATTATTAATTATTATCAATCGTAACAAACCACCGGCAGTGACATCTTTCATCGTCGAACCGAACCGCCATTCATCAAATGCAACTCCCGCCGGATCGGTATTTCCCACACCAAGAGATTGGAGCCCGAAAACACAAATGTCAGCGCCGTTATCCGCAGTATCCAGATTTTCCCATTTTCCGGCAGATATCAGAACTGATGTTCCAGATACCGCATACCATGCAGTTAATGCATCGGTTGCACCAACGCCGATTTCAAGTTTTAAAACGATATGATGCGCCTGTGATAATTGAGCGTCCGTTAATGCATCTCCTAACTTAAAAACAGAATTATTTGCAAATGCAGCTAAAAAAACACTGTCTTCATCACGATACAATCCCAGACCGAATCCGCGTCTGTTAAATGCAGTATTTGAAAATTGATCCGATAATCCCATTGATGCCTGCTCGCCGCTCTTCATATTAGTTAACGGCCCGTTTACTGAAACAAGTCCGCTCATAAAAAATGTTGTACCGGCTGGTTCGCTTGCCAAACGCCGGGAAGATTGCCGCACAAAATCTTCCCGCGGAGAACGGACAATTGCACCGCCAGCCATAGCACTGCCTGAAATAGCGGGATGAGAGAGATTCACGGCATGAATCGGCTGCACATTGGCTGTAGATCCAATCCAATATGCATTAGCATTGTTTGCAGAAGAAAATCCGACAGTTCCAATCGTATTGGTTCGGTACTGGTTTGTCGCACCAAAATTTACTGCATCAAGATATCCTGCTGATGAAAACGATTCGGATGCAAGAAGTACGGAAAACCCGGCGCGACTGCAACAAACACAAAAAAGTGCCACTGAAATCAATTTTACTCGATTCATTTTACCCGCCCTTATTTAGAAGCAGATGTCACATCATTCCACTCGCTTCCGAGCCGGAATTCATCCATCTTTATTCCCGTCGAATATGTTTTATTCAATCCGCCATGGACTTGCACGATCACGCTTTTATAATCAGAGATCCGTCCGGCAGACACATTTTCGATGTTTAAAATTTGAGTTGCTGTCTTATCATTCTGAGCAACAACCCAGGCAGTTAACACACCACCTTGCCGTGCGGATCCCGCCTCCCATCTCACAATCAGCATTTGAGTTTCAAACGCCTGTTCCGCCGTAACTGCAGCGCCTAATTTATAGGTATTTTCCCCTGCAAATACGGCATAAAACACATCTCCCGAATCATCTTTTATGGCGCCGATAAAAATTCCATTTACTCCGTCCCAGCCGAGTTGAGCAGCATCGGAAACTCCCATCGCCACTTTTTCTCCTATGTTGAGATGTCGTAATGATCCAATATTAATCAATCCGCTCATATAAAAAACAGGGCCGGTTAATGCCGGTGACAGCACGCGACGTGTTTTGCGCGAAATCGCTGCACCTTCATTTTGAACTGGAGGTATAATTTGTAAATACCCGTCTGCGGCCCGCCCTTGAACCGCATCATGTGTAAGTCCCTTTCCTTTTCGAATAGTAATCGTGCCGCTGGCTGATAATCCCCATGTATTATTCTTGAATCCGGTAACGCCTTCAAGCACACGGGCATTTACCGGATCACCCAATGGTTTTTTATCTGTATAATCTCCGGACACATTCCCTGAGGAAAAAGAATCTGATGCTATAATTTTTGCAAATCCAGTTCCGCCGGCAATGATAACTGATACCGTAATAATACTAACCGCCTTTTTCATAATACCTCCTTTAATTTTCTGTATACTGTTCTTCTCTAGAGACCCTGCCTTACATTGTTTTCATTGCATTTAAAATTTGAAATAAACTTGCATTTGTTAATATTAACTATACGAATAAAAACTATTCTTACAAGTAAAAATTCATTTTTATTTATATTTCTGAATATGGATTTCTCCGGCCTTTTTTATTTCCGAGATCGAGGGAACGGAGCGTCATCCGATTACAACCAACGCTCCTGATTAAAATTAAAAACCAAGCGGGCGTATTTTCGGTCATGCTGAAAACCAGGTTTAATTTGTCGTTCACGAGCAGGAGCAGCGTCCGCTATCGGATAAAAGCCAACAGCACTCGACGGCGCAACACCCTATCCTTATTGCTACATATAAATTTGAATATCCGGCTTTACGATTTATGATTTTATCACACAGTTTCACAGACCATTAATGCTCTATTATAAATTTTTAAATTTTTAATATTTTTGTGGATTGTTAATTCTGATCGTCCCTGAACATCTCGTAAATCAGGGCTGAATCGGCTCCACCCGAATTGCCGCTGTACTCCGCCATCACAAAACTTTCCATTAACAATGAAGTTTACAATTTTCGGACCGCCATCAACGATAATTGCTAAAAAGTGTGTTTTGCCGGGTATTAACATTCCCTTTTCTAAATCATTAAATGTTTTTGTTTGATTATCACTCATAATCAATTGAATCGTTTTCTCATTTGAATATTTCAGCAATAATCCACGCCCGCCTGCTGTCCGACTGTCAAGAAGGATCTCTTCTGTACCGGCTTCAGGAACTGTAAAGTCCATCAGAAGTGTAAATCCTTGTCGTAAATCCACCGTTCCCCGATCAGCTTTGCGCATATCACGCTGTAAGAATTTTGGGAGCTCGGGGAGATCTACTTTACAGCCGCCTTGAGTGGCTGAAAGGATACAATCTGTATCATCCAGCTTTAAACCATCAAACTGTTTCCATAATTTATTTAAAAAAATCCGGTCTACACGGTGTATTCGCGCTAAATCTTTCTGTGTTTCGGTAATATACATATCCCCATTGATTTCAATCATATCAGGATAACTGACCCGTATGAAAATATCATCGTCGTAAAATAAAACTTCCGGTTGCGACCACTCGATATACTTTCCACTATTACCGTCTTTTTCTATTCCTGCAGAAATCCAAACAGGATTCCGATCTTCATATGGAACAACGTACGGTGCGCCCGGCTCAGAATTGCACATAAAAGGGCCGCCATGATTATGGAACCAATACAGATATTTACCGTTTTTACATTTCCATACAAAATTTGCGGCACGTGGATTTTTCATGCGTCTGCCATCGGCGTAGCATTTATACTGCGGGGCGCTCCATGTCCGCCCTTCATCCCGACTGTAACTTTCTGCCGGATAACCATCAATTGTCCGGTACACACAATAAATTGTCCCATCACTCAGAACAACATAGCTTTGCTCCTCCGCAATGGGACCTCCACTGTCAGGAGCCTTCAACCCTTGCTCTCCATCGGGAAGCGTTTCCCAGTTTATTTTTCCGGGATCTGATTCTGTTAAAATATTTTCACTCCTGAGCAGCCACCCTTCCGAACTGACCATGAATCCGTCACCAAATCCGCCAACTTTATGTATCGAAATATAGGCAGAGCCGTTTCGTATAAATGGTTTTCCAACATTCCACATAAATTGAATATCGCCACCACGAACATTCCGCCGGTCTATCGCAGTCTTCCGAATCGGGATTTTATAATATTTTTCTGACCAGCTTTTCCCATGATCATCGGAATATTTAAAGACATGATACCCTAACGTATCCACACGGTATGTGACGGGATTTCCGGGAAAGACTGTTTCTATTTCGCGGATATTATCCGCATTATAATTATAAAAACAGTAAATCCGACCGGATGGGACTTTAAGCAGAACAGCATAAGAAGATTCCGGATTTTTAGGAGATTCAACCGGAACCGGTGATGACCATGTTCGACCATGATCGGTACTCCTTAATGCCGTTACATGCTGTCCCTGCTGCCCTTCATGACCTTCTCCCGTTGTCAGTACGCAAACCAATGCTCCGTCATCCGCTTGAACAAGATAAGGCTGATCAGAATATGACCGTGTCGGAATTTCAAAGCCATTACTGAGCAGGCGCCAATCACTTGCTTGATCAGCCTTTAACATTTCTTTTATAATCCCATCCGAAACACAGGCATCTTTTGTATCATAGTTCATTTTTTTCTGACTCATTTTAAATCCCTTTATTCATTAGAATTTTTACTTCGCATGAACCCGCCAAACGGTTTTTACCGATGCTCATACAACGTTTCATTTCAGTGTAGATCATCTTTTTCGATCCGCTGAATATACCGTGCGTGGCACGCGCGACGGCATTTCGAGATTCAGCGTCGCCATTCCGATTTCATAAGAAATCGTATACCTTTCGAATTTTATCAATAACCTACAGATATCCGCATTACCCTCTGCTCTTCTTTCAGATGGGCATACTGAGTAAGCCGGATGCGTTCATTTAAAATAAGAGAAACCAGGTCCAAGCTTACAGCCTCATAACCGGGAAGATTCGCCAGATTGGTCTCTTCATTCGGATCGTTGGCTAGATTAAACAAATATTGGATACCTCCGGCTTGCGGATCATATACCAACTTCCAGGTGCCAGTGCGTACCATAACCGCTGTCCCTAGTTCGGAAAAGACAGCGCGGCGCTTTAAACGATCATTCCCGTTCAGTTTGGCCAGCAGATTAATCCCCGGTCTTTTTGAACTCTCCGGCATGTCAATTCCTGCCGCAGCCAAAAACGTAGGGTAGATGTCAAGATTGCTGACCAGAGAACGATCCAGCCGCCCACGATGAAGATTATCTCCGGAAATACCGAACCCCGATAAAATAAAAGGAATTCCTGCGCTGGGTTCATAAAAATACCGTTTATCCCAAATGCCGAATTCTCCCAGCATATCTCCATGATCGGATGAAAAAAGAATCAGGGTGTTGTCATAAACTCCTTTTGCTTTGAGTGCGGCAACCAGATCACCAACATAACGGTCAAGCACTGCACATCGGTTCATGTAAGCCGCCCGGTTAAACGCTGTAGTCTCTCTTTCTGCCGGTATGTCACGCGGTGTTACCGGCATGTCTTCCGGCTTATATGTTTCACAGGATGCTGGATACCAGTATGGCGGATGCGGCCCAACAAAACTGACATTTAGATAGAATGGCTGATCGGTCGAAGCCTCTTTAATATATGCCAAAGCCTGATTCCTGACAAATCCGTCCACAGTGTCGCCTTCATCACTGAAGCAATGAATCAGATTGCCATGATCCCAGTTCGCAAAACGATCACGGAGCTGCTGAAGCAACCCTTTTGATTCAAGATGCCGTGTATATGCATCTGTGGTTTTCCAGTTTTCATAATCGTCAAGAACCTGCACCACATGATCAAAACCATAATCTTTTACAGCTTCTTGAGCCAACTCAACCGCATCCGTTCCCGGGAGAAACCCCATATAGTGGTGTTTGCCGATCATCGCTGTCGCATACCCGCCACGTTTTAAATGCCACATAAACGTGTCATGTCGCAAAACTTCATTAAACGGAGGCGACGAATTGCCGCAAATACCGGTCTGAAAATTGTATTTCCCGGCGATAATTGCATTGCGTGCCGGCTGGCAAAGGGGCGATGCCGTATATGCTGCCTGGAAATTGACCCCCTCTCTCGCCAAACGGGATAGATTTGGTGTTGTCTCGGATCTGATCGTATCCCTTCGGAAATGGTCGGTCAGAATAAAAACAATATTCGGCTGATTTGTTTCGATATAGGGTTGATTGATTTCAACGGTTGCTTCCATAGATTACCTCCTCTTCTGGTTAAATACTCACTTTATAACTGAAACATCCCGGGCGTTTCATTAATGCTTTTATCGATCTGCCTCATCGTTAATACCTGCAGAACCCGATTGAATCGTTTTTTTCACCTTTGCCCCCTGCTCTCTTGCACGATTAAGCCCCTCGTTAGCAGCAGCTCGTGACATCGCTGCCGGATTATCCATCCAAACAGAGCGATCAACGCCCTTGCCTGCCGCTGTTACCGGAATAATTCCCAGTTCCAATGCAGGAGATCCGGGTTTGAAACTAAAGTCATCAGCTAATAGTGGATCAATAACAAGACTGCTTTCTTCACTTCCGTTTAACTGCGCTTCCAATAAATAGTATTTTGTCCAAATTGAGTCGGTCGGCGCCCAATAAATATTTTTTTGTAATGTCGAATCGGCTAATTCGATTTGCTCCCCGCCAATCTGCGGACGGGTTTTCCCCGCCATAACAGCAACAATTCGCTCAGGATCCGGGCAGATAAAAATATTTTTTTCGATTAAGCTTCCATCAGGTTTATAGGAACGAAGCGCCAGTAAACCGACGTGGTAATCATTATCGTTTCGATAAATATCAATGCAAATATTATTGATTATATTATTTTTCCCCTTTGTCACAATGGCGCTTGCACTGCCGGCAACATCAACAATTAAATTTTCTGCAATCAGTGTTTCGTGCTGATCATCATCACAGCGGATTGCCGCATTCACATTATATGACCAGCAATCATGAATATAATTCTGCCGGACAACATTCCCCCCGGCTGTACCGGAAATATAAACCGGATTGCCATCCGCAATAGTTTCGACTGCGGAAAATATTTCATTTGATACGACAACGTTATCACGGCCATGCCAGAAACCCTCACGGGACATCCAGCCTTCATAGTCGGCGGTTCTGGAATAATCGCCGGAAATCTCATTCTCCCTGCGGCTGAGATACGCTTCCCCTGTACCCTCAATCGCTGCACGGCAACTAACGGAAATTGCGACATAAGGCACATCATGGATCAGGTTGTTTTCAATCCGGTTTCCGCCGCTCTGCCATACAAACAGTGCCGGTCGATCCTTTTTCAGTTCGCTGACATGGTGAGCGTGATTATTTACAAATACATTATTTTTATTAACATCTTTTGTACCCAATCCGTATCCGGAGAACACAGCGGCCGCACCGCCAAGATGATAGAATAACGAATTTTCAATCGTAATGTTTTGCGCATGTAGATCCAGACGGATTCCATTGTCACCTCCTGCTGTAAACCGGCAGTTTTTTACTTCACAGTTTTCTGCTCCTCTGAAACGCAACATTGCATTCGGCGAATCAAAATAATCCCACCCATGTTGAAGTCCATTCCCCTTGATGTTATCAGGCGTCGCCATCCTGTCTGTATGCATAAAAGATAATCCTTCGAAACGAATTCCTTTGACAGGCATATCCGAGGGTCCATCATAATCAATAACCCCCTCTACTCTTACAATCTCCGTGACCATCGGGAAAACCACGTTGGAAGGTTCCCCGCCGGTCAGAGGCCAATAATAAATTTTACCCTCATCCGGATGCGAAACCCACTCTCCAGGAGAGTCTAATTCGGCCAGCACATTCTCCACCCACATATCATCAGAGGTTGGAGGACTGCTCAAAATACGTCCAAGCGCATAATTGCACGGAGCCGTTTTGGCAATTCCCGCCGCTTCATCCACTGAAAGCAACGGTAAAATATTCATCGCCCACGCCGCGCTGGTACGGACTACAACTTCCGCAGAGTTTAAATCGGTGTAATTTTTTACTGCACCGGGCGGAAATTCAATCGTATCCGTAACCGGCCCTGACATTTCGGTTCGTTTATACTCTTTTGTCGATGTAAAACTTTTGCCGCGCGCGCGCGGAAGGCGGATTTCACCACTGTACAGTGTCAGACAATTTTTCGCACCGTTTGGAAAATCCGCCACCCAAATGTTGCCCGGCAGGTCTGTACGCCGCCAGCCGGACAACATCGTTCCGCCGCTCAGCACAGGCTGTTCATCTGTCGCAGCTTTATAAGTAATCATCTGTCCATCAACAGCACTGTCCTCCAGCCCAAAAACCAGCGTCTCGGAAATGCTGTGATATCCGCCGCTAAGTATAATGGTTATGTCACTGTGCTCAGTTTTTTTTATTTCGCGTACGGCATCCCGTGCACGTGCCAATGTTGCAAAAGGCTTGTCGCTTGTCCCGGTGAAAGCATCGCTCCCGTTTGGCGCAACATAAAGCGTGATCATTTCATCATGATTAACGCTCTTGCTCCAGACTGCAAACCCGACAACTACTGGCAGAATCAACATCAACCTAATCCTGATTACTGAATTTTTCATAATCCCTTTCTGTTTTAAGCTTCCGACAATTTACGCGCCGCATCTTCCTGCCGCCCGCGTTCTTCAAATTCCTTAAGCGGAAGCCAGGCAATGATCACAATTCCCGGAATCGAAAAAATCACACTTAGCAGAAAAAGCCATACATAGCCGACCTGAGTCTGAATAAAACCACTCAAACTCCCTGCTAAAATCCAGCTGATCGACATCACTCCCCCCATCATCGCAAAAAAAGTGGCGCGATACGGTCCCCGTGACGCCTCGCAATGCAGAAACCCAAAAGAGGCAAAACCCATTCCATAGCCGAATGATTCAAAGCACAATGCAACTTGTGCCCATAGGTTGATCGCCGTTCCCAGCACATTTATTTCTGTAAAATCCGGCGATAACGCCAGCCAGACAAAACCGAAATTCGGGAGAGTCAGCAAAAAGGCAAACGGCCAAATTGTTTTACGTAATCCATATTTCTTCACCAGGATCCCGCCCCAAATCCCGCCGAGCATCATGGCTATCATGGAAAAAATTCCATTCATTATACCAATCTGCTCAAGTGACAGCCCCAAGCCTCCTGCTGCAGGAGGATCCATTAGAAACGGGACTTTCATGGGAGCCAGCAATCCCTCACCCAACCTATATAGAAAGACAAAGGAAATAATCACCCACGGGCGTGGTTGGTCAAAGAAGTTGGCAAATACTTTAAAAAACGACTTTCGCTCTACAATACTTACCGGACGATCCAGCACCGGATAGGGATATACAAATCGATGATAAATCATAAGACCGGCTTGAATCAGCCCGAAAGTGGCGAAACATACTGCCCACCCCGCCATTACTTCCCCTGTCTTTGCGCCGATTTTACCAGCCAGTGATACCATAAAACCGTAGGAAAAAAGATTGGCCAGCCGTACACAAGTTGCATTGATGCCGGTAAAAAGCGCTTTTTCACGCTCATCCACCGCCGCAAGAAAAAATCCGCCCCACCCAAGATCATTGAATGCACTGATCATAGCCAACCCGGCGAACAGCACCATCAGCACCTGCAACAGCCACGCCGACATATCCGTGATCACTGAAAACCCGCAAAGCACAGCCAGACCCATCATCATTCCCGCAAGAACACTCTGCAGATTAAGTGTCCAGTTACGCTTGGTTCCCCGTCTGTCCACCAGCGGCCCGAAAATGAAACGAAATGCAATGGGAAGTCCGAGCAGACTTGTCAGCCCGACGATCGTGTTCGGTGCATTTATACTTTTTAAAAGCAGGCCGGGAATTGTTTGTGCCGTTCCCCAAACTAACGCCGCAAATATCGTTGAGGTCGGAACAAATTTCCATGGATTTATTCGTATTTGTTTTTTCATCAAATTCCTCGTTACTCCGGCCACGGATAATCTTGTTTGCCGGCATCGGCATCTCCGCTCCACTCGGGAATCGTAGATCGCCAATCTATAATTATCTTCTCCTTTCGGCTTACGATCTCCGGATATTGACGTGCCAGGTTATCCGTCTCCAGATGAGAATTCTGCACATCATAAAGTTCTTTTCGCGAACCGTCGCAATTTATATAAAATTTCCACTTTCCGAGACGAACCGCATGAGTCGGACTGATATTGACTGTGTACCCTTTGATTTCATAGCGCCACTCCCACAGCAGCGGTTTCGTACGCTCAAACGGCTGTCCGCGCAATGCGGGTGTAATATCCTGACCATCCAGTTCAATGCCGGAGATATCCACACCGGCCAGTGCCGCAAACGTCGGAAATAGATCAATACAGCCTACGATGCTGTCGTTATCGACTTTGCCCTCCGGCGTTACGCCCGGCCAGCGGACAATAAACGGCACCCGCACGCCGCCTTCATACAAACTGCGTTTACGCCCCCGGAACGGGCCCGGCTCACCCATTCCCAATGTATTGGCTTTTCCTGAAATATGATGATCTTCAGGGCCATTGTCGCTCAACAGAACAATGATGGTATTTTCACGCAATCCCAGTTCGTCCAATTTCTTCATTAACCGTCCAATATGATAATCCATATTTGAAACAACAGCCCTGTAGCGAATAAGCGGATCGGGAATAATAAGTTCCTCCGGAATGCCTCCCGGTTCTTTATAAAGTTTGATGAACTGTTCATGCGGCAGATTAGGTGCGTGCGGCTCAAGAAACCAAAGCTGCAAATAAAACGGCCGAGCGTGATTTTCTTCCAGAAACGTTATACTGTCATTTACACAAACTTCAGAGGAATCACGAAAAAAACAATCGAATCCGTTAGGCATTTTATAGCGATCCTTGCCGCCTCCGTTAGTTGTTTTGGCGACATCAAATCCATAGAGAGAAGCATCTTCAATCCCAAGATGCCATTTCCCAAAGTGAGCTGTTTTGTAACCTGCGGACTGCAATATTTGCGGCAAAAACGGGAGTTCCGGATTAAGAGAATCCGGCATACCGCGTGCTGCATTTTTCGACGCCTCAAAATGTCCGTGAATATCGGCCCGAGCCGGAAATAAACCAGTCAAACAGGCTGCCCGGCTTGGCGAGCAGACTGATGCAGACGCATATCCCTGAGTGAACAGCGTCCCCTCGCGGGCCAACGAATCGATGTTCGGTGTTTTGATCTGTCTGTTGCCATAGCAACCCAGATCTCCCCAGCCAAGATCATCCGCAAAAAGAAAAATAAAGTTCGGCTTTTGAATTCCAGCCTGTATAGACAAGTATGGGAGTACAGCTCCGAATCCTGCTGTTAAAACGGTTTTAATCTCTTTCATTCAGTTTTCCTTTCCGGTTAAAAGTTAGGGTCAGCGGTGTATCCGGTCTCAGAAGAATTTTCTCCAATTGTAAATCGCCTTCGAACTTCACACTAAGTTCGGTCTCTTTTTTTGCAGTCAGCCGTGCACGGGCATCGGACAGATTCCATTCGATATCAGCGGACACCCCTCCGACGGCACAAATGCCACTCGCGGTTCCTTCGGTCCATTCCGCAGGCAGCGCAGGCAGCAGGTGAATAAATCCGGGGCGGGAAAAGAGCAGCATCTCCAAAACAGCCGCTGTGATCCCGAGGTTGGCATCAATCTGAAACGGAGCGGGCATCCCCTGAATCAACGACTGAGTAATCCCCATTTCCAGATCGCTATTGTGATATGTGAAGAAGTTTTTACCGAGACAGGATCTAGCGAGTAGACGAATGCATTCAAGTGAGCGGCTCCCCTTGCCCAACCGGGCGTAAACCGCAGCCATGTGCGCAAAGGACCATCCGGTTTGCTGTTCAATTCCAATTAACAGTCGTTTTTCGACAGCAGTGCGGCAGGCAGCAAACAAGTCCGGACGACGCACCGGACAGATTTCCCGTCCAGGAAACAATCCATAGAGATGCGACATGTGACGATGATGATAGTTATCCAAAAATCGAGGATCTATCCACTCTGCAATTGCGCCGTCTCCGTTAAGCCGGTATGGCGGAATTTTTTCAATAAATGCCTTCCAGCGCGGAAGATGCCCCTCATTTATTCCCAAACGAACAGAGGCTTCAATCAGGTTTGTAAACAGTTCCTTGGCGACCGCAAAGTCCATCGTGGAATCCACACAAACCCAAATCTTTCCCGATTCTACAAAATTGCCTAACGGATGATTTTCCGGCGACTGCGATGGCGCACTGACCCAAAAGCCGTTTGCTCCTTCTTTGAAAAAATCTTCATAGAACTGGGCCGCCTCCTGCATGAATGGTAAAGCCCTCTTTCTCAAAAACTCCTCATCACCGGTATAAAGACTATAATCGTAAAAATGCTGCGAAATCCAACCACCTCCTGCAGTCCAATAGACCGCATGTGGCTGAGGATTGTGCTTCCGTCCGCTACGTGGATTCATGAACAGGGGAATGAGAAAACCACGACAACCGTACATGCGTTGCGCATTTTCACGAAAATGATCAGTCAGTGATTCAAACGCATAAAACATCGGAAGCAGAGCTTCATGCAGATTGCCAGCCAAGGCCGCCCAGTAGTTCATCTGCACATTTTCATTATTAAACAATCCGCAGGTCCATGCCGGTTTGTAATCTCCGTTCCAGATGCCCTGCAGGTGCGCCGGATAGACCGCCTGACCACTCGAACTGCTTATCAACAGATAACGTCCGTAATAAAACAGTTTTTCCGTCAAGGCATGAGAAAGCCGCCCCTGCATCGCATCCAGCAACATTCGCTCGTTTGAATCGTCCGGCGTCGGTGACAGCGAAAACGTCACCCTGTCCATCAATTCCGCATGCAGAGCCGCATGCGCACTCCTCATCGTTTCATAGCAGATCGATTCCGGAAATTTTGGCCTGATTACCCGTAGAGAATTACATAAAGGAGTCAGACCCACTAAAACCGTAACCGACATACAGCCCTTGACCCTCAGTCCGTTTTTTTCAGGAATAGGTGCCGTTCCATAAATTCTCAACTCGGCATCATAGGCTGTGCCATCTTCGGAAACAGCTTTCAGATGCATCCCGTTTTTGCTATAAATCAACTTTGTTTCCGGACAGCCCATTCCCCCGAAATTTCCATATTCACAAGAATCCAACGGGTCATGCTTCCCTAACGAAAACAACACATCCAGACCTTCCGGATTTTCGGTCGAAAATCGAACCACCAGTACATTGTTAACACGAGAAACAAACGCACGGCGATCCAGTCTATAGCGATTTTCCTTCCAGCAAACCACTCCCTCGCCTGTTCTTAAATCCAGTGTTGCTGAATATTGCTCAAACGGATGCTCCGGGTGATATTCAATCTGCACATCCGGGCCAGGCATAAAATGCGCCGGGTCTGCCGTAAACCCCTCTTTTTCCCATATAGACGGAATAAATCGGTCCGCCTCGGCAAACCGTCCTTCTTCCAGCAGGCAGCGAAGCTCAGTCAGATATTCAGACGTTTCAGGAACCGGCGGCGTGTTCCCTCTGGACCACAATGCTTCATGATTCAACAAAATCCGTTCTTTTACAATCCGTCCGAAAATAAGAGCCCCTAAAACACCATTACCACAGGGAAGTGCATCACGCCATGTATGCGCCGCAGTTTCAAATTTCAAAAACGTTGAATTCACAAAATTTCCATCCTTGGTAGATTGCAATTCTGTTACTATTAACAATCGTTTTTAAATTGTCAACTTCATTTGGATAATAGTATCAATTCTTCATGAACAACAGGCAGATCAGTTTGAAAGCTATTGCACAGGAAGCCGGCATATCCATCATGACTGCGTCCCGCGCGTTAAATGGAACAGGTCATGTTGCGAAAGACACCGCCGAGCGAATCAGACAGATTGCGAACAGACATAAATATCGTCCTAATCTTTTAATCCGCGGGGTTCAAACCGGATGCACCATGAATATTGGAGTCATTTTTCCGGCAGATATTGGTTTCTATACAGAAGTATTGGCTGGAATTCATGATACTCTGCTTAAACATGAGTACAGCATTCAGCTTAGTCTGATTAAGCAGCATTTAGGCGAACTGGCTATCCGGCAGGAACATCAACAACTTCTGCGATTATTAGACTTGCGCGTTGACGGAATAATTCTGCGTCCTGTTAATGACGATGCTTCAGATATTTACTTTAAGGAGGTTTTTGAACGAGGTGTTCCCCTCGTCACAATAGATCGCAACCTCGAAAAGGTTCATTGCGATTTCGTAGGCAGCAATGACTTTGAAGCAGGACAGCAAGCCGCCACCTTTCTTATGTCAAAAGGACATCGAAAATTCCTTTTGGTGGCATCCGGTGATATTGTCAGCACTGGACGGGATCGCCGGGATGGCTTTTTAAGTATTGCTTCCAAGACAAAAGATGTTGAAGTTTCTGTTATCAACGAAACCGATTTTGAATATCACGATGATGATGTGCTTGCGGCGCTGAAAAACAACCCTGAAATTACAGCAGCGTTCTGTGTTAAAGATTCTTTTGCTGCCGGCCTGTATAACACAGTTCTCAAATCCGGTTTTAAAATTCCTAAGGATATTTCCATTTTAGGATTTGGAAATCTCGATATGGGTCCGTACCTGAACCCTCCTCTCTCCACGTTTGATCAACACCCTGTTGAATTGGGAAATGTTGCTGCAAAATTGCTGCTCAAAAGAATACAGCATTCTCCGGCAAAACTTCGCTGGCAAAACAAGATCATCCCTGCAGACATTCTTAATCGTCAATCAATTGCGACTTTGTAATCACCGGCCGCAATCCAGTAGTACTGCTCCTTCATCATAATCTTACACATACCGATTATCTTCGTATGATCTTTTTTATGATCTGTAACGGTCACAAAACCATCAGCATTAATATGAGGGCTGTAGTAGATAAGCTTGAATGCTAAGCTTGTCGCATGAAGATAACTCGTTGTAAGTTATTAAGAAAACAGCAGTTAAGACTGCTCGACTATTTTGTTCTGGAAGTGACAGCCCGATCGGCAGCGGATTTGCCGGGGATACGGCCCAACAGTGCAGCCCTGTTTTACCGCAAACTGTGTGAGGCAATTGCACATCACCTTGAGCAAAAAGAACATGAAGTGTTCGATGGGGCGGTTGAATTGGATGAGAGTTGTTTCGATGGTGTCCGCAAGGGTAAGCGTGGTCGAGGAGCTGCCGGCAAGGTCGCTGTCTTTGGCATCTTGAAACGCGGTGGCAAGGTCTACACCAAGCAACAGTGTTATGAGGCAACTAAAAAATTGGGATTTTTAACCGCCGAGTTCGCGGCGATCAGCAGTTTTCTCATCACGGCGGTTAAGGTGACTTTTTTCGGGCGGTGATTCTCAGTTACCAGACGGATATAAATTGTGCGTTAGCGTTCCGATTTCCGGCAGTACCGCCAGCAACGTCGCCGCGCAGACCCGTCCCAGCCTTTTAACAGATTGGATGCGTTCGGATTTCCGGTTCATTTCCGCATCCGCTTGGATGGTTTCTTCGATCTGATGTTCCATGGTCGGGATCTGTTTCCCCAGCCATTTGCGATGCTGCCGGATCATGCGAAGCAGATCCGGTTTCCCCGCAGAACGGATTATCCACATCGCACAGCACCGTAAACTTTGCGCGCTTCAATTCCGGCAGCATTCCGGCGCAGTCAATGCGTGCCACACGGATTAAATTAGCTGTTTAGTTCCACAGTGTACTGGAGTGATGTATAACCAGCTCCGGAGGGCTAAATTACGGGACAGATAGTACAACGACTGAGGCGGTGCGTCGAACGATACAACATCGTCAAGAGAGCCTGAATGTTCTGGCGCGCCGGCACGGTATTAACCCGAAAACCGTAGCGAAACGGCGACAGCGCACAACAGTACAGGATGCCCCGATGGGACCCAAACAACCCCAGTCAACGGTGCTGAGCAAGGAGGAAGAAGCCGCCTGTGTCGCTTTTCGGCAGCATACGCTGCTTCCTCTCGATGATTGTCTTTACAGTTTGCAGACCGCCATACCTTATTTAACACGCTCCTCTCTGCATCGTTGCTGCCAACGTCATGGAATTAGCCGGCTGCCGGATACCAAAGATCCCCGGAGCAAACGGAAATTCAAAACCTGTCCGATCGGGGTTTTCCATATCGACATCGCTGAGGTCCGCACGGAAGAAGGCAGGTTGTATATGTTCGTTGCCATTGACCGTACGTCAAAATTTACTGTTGTTCAGCTTCACGAAAAGGCAACGCGGCGAATTGCCGCCAACTTTCTTCAAGAGCTCATCCGGGCCGTTCCTTATACTGCCCACACCGTATTAACGGATAACGGAACCCGGTTTACCTCGCCGGGGAACCGGCGATCCGCGACAGCGGATATCAGGCAGGCAATGGATTGCGGGAGTCTTTTTCGCGCACATGCCTTTGAGCCGGCTTGCGCCCGAAACAATGTAGATCACCGACTGACCAAACCCAACCATCCCTAGACAAACGGACAGGTTGAGAGCGGATGAACCGGACGTTGAAAGAAGCAACGGTGAAGCGTTATCACTATGGAACCCATGATCAGCTGAAAGAACACATACAGATCTTTTTGATGGCCTATCATTTCGCCAAACGGCTCAAAACATTACATGGCCTCACGCCATACGAATATATCTGCAACATCTGGACTTCTGCTCCGGATCGGTTTAAGTTTGATCCGTTCCACCACACTGTGGGACTAAACATCGAGTCGCGGATTTCTTCATGAATGCCTTTCAGCGCATAATTAAATTTAAAGAATGAACGCCAGAACAAAAACGTCAGATGCAGCCCCTCACGAACAAGAACGCGCATCCGTTTTTTCGACATCGCGATGCCGTCCGCCAGTGTAACTTCAACATCCGCCAGATTCAGCCGGCAGCATTTCACCATCGCCAGAAATTCGGTGTCGAACAGAAATGAGTTAATTGTTGTTTTCAGAAAAACCGCGTGGCCGCGTGAGTTAAATCCTTTAAGTCCGGCTTGCGCATCGTGTCCATTCAGATTCAGCAGTGAACGGTTAATCATGCGAACGGTGTGTGTAAGGCAGTAACGCTTACAACATTGCAATGCTTCCAGATATGAATCGTTCCGTCGTCCGGCGACAACATCGACGCCGGATTCCAGTGTCTTTATTGTGTCAAAAATACTTTGCGCGCCGAATGGGAAATCAAAATCGGTGTAAATGTAATACGTGCTGTCGTCTGCCGCCGACATGCCTTCGCGCACAGAATAACCTTTGCCCTGATTTTTTGTCCGTTCAATATAATGCAGGTTCGGTACAGATTTTTTCAGTTTCTGAATATCCGCCGGCGCAACGGTTTCCGGCAGTGACCCGTCGTTAACGAGAATGTAAGTTACGGCGGCAAAATGTCCGATAGCGTTTTCCACCGCGCCGGTGTTTTGAATTAATTCATCACACCAGCCGCGGTGCGGATTATACATCGGAAGAATAATGCTGACATTCATTATGGATTTGCCTTTGCTTTACGTTCGGATTGAGGAATGGGACGGATGACAGAAAAAATCCCTTCCGTGTAGAGGCGCTCGTACTCCGCGTTGTTGGGGCCGCAATATTCGAGCCGGCAGCGGTCGCCGGAAGGGATAAATCGAAAATAGCAACTATCGGAAAACCGGCGAGCGCCGGTTTCCGGCAGACAGTGATCAAAGTTTTCGGTGCGGATAATTACGCGGACGGTCGTGTTCGTAACCGATTCCGTATACGTTTTTAAATCCTGAATCCGGTCGGTCGAAATTCGCGTCGGCATTTTCTGCGCGCACGGCAATGAAAAAAATGTGTTCTGATTTGATTTAACCAGGCAGGTCGCCGGATGCGGGCCGCTGTACAAATTCCGGTAAGCATAAAAATACGGCGAGTAAAACCGGCCCTTCATCGCCACCACAATTTCCGCATCGGGGGTATCGCGCAATGTTTCCGCAATAATTTTTTTAGTATTCATTTTATAAAAAATCACCGGCAGAAACGGACTCAGCAGAACAATGGCCAGAAAAACACCGGCGCTTAATCCGGCGGCGGTTTTATAAATCGTCAGCGAACGTGCTTCACCGTTCTGCCGCGCATGAATCATCAGTGCCATCCAGATTCCGAACGCCGGAATCACCGGCAGCAGATAGGTGATTAAAATCTGTCGCGCGAATGCGAAAAACAAAACCGGCACAAGCCAAAGCAGCAGGAAAAACACTTCATCGCGGTTCGCCCATAGTAGATTTTTGGTGACGGATGTGGTGCAGACATTCCTGTCTGCGCATGGCAGACAGGAATGTCTGCCACACAATCTTTTCGGCCTCCGATTAAACAGCCAGAACAGCGGAATGAACGACCACGGCAGTGTGGCGATAAACATAAACAGAATCGATGCGCCGCGCGGTTTTACCCGGCCGTTGCCGTATAAGTCAGTGTAATCTTCCGATACAAACCGGTGGAAATGTTCTTCAACAAAAAAATAATGCAGGAAATCAAACGACGGATCCATCGCGTACAGCGCGCGGTGAACCGACACAAACCACGGCAGCGTAAGCAGTGCAAAAAGAAGTGTGCCGCCGAGCCATGCGTGCCGGAAAAACACTCGCTTCCATTCGCCGAAAATCAAATGCCACAAAAAAACCGGCAGGCCGAACAGTGCAATTCCGATGAGTCCTTTGGCGAGCACTGTGATTGCGAGTCCGGCGAACACTAACAGACTGAAGCCGTACATCACGCGCCGTGATTCACTTTTCAGCCAGCAGTAATACGCACAAGAAGCCAGCGTTACGCCGAACACCAGCGCCATATCCACCGCCACCGTTCCCGCCATCACCAGAAATAAAACAGACGAAGCGGTAATCACGCCGGCGAACACCGGAATAAAATTTCCGGCAAAACGGCGGAGCAGAATAATCATTGCACCGATGGATAGTGCACCGAACAATAGGCACGGCAGGCGCGCTGCAAATTCATTAATTCCAAACAGAAAAATTGAAATTGCCTGTGCCCAGAAAAATAACGGCGGTTTGCCGAGAAACGGAACCAGACAGCCGTCCACCCAAATCCACGGTACCGTGTAATCGCCGGAAAACGCCATGTGTGTTGAGATTGCGGCGTAGCGCGCTTCCGACGGCTCAACCAGCGGATACAGCGGCAGTGACAGCAACCGGCACACCAGAATGACGGCAATAACAAGCAGGCCGCTCTTCAAAAACCGGAACGAATTTTTCATGCCGCGAATTTACGCCGATAAAATTACCAGCAGATGCGGCTCAGATTATTTTTTTGTAATTTTTAACCGCGCAATCCGCGGTTAAATAAATTTGCTGTTACCGGTTCTCAATCATTTCCTGCCGGCGGCGCAGAATGGTTTTGGATGTATCGCATAAATGCGGGTCGTAATACGGTGTGCTCCGGCGTGAATATTCTTTTTCAATAATTCGAAAACCGGCAAGCGGCTCAATCGTTTTTGCGGCAATCGTTCCGTTACTCATCAGATTGCCGGGCAGAGTTTCAGCGGTAAAAAATCCGGCCTCGTGCATCGCACCGCGCACCGGCAGTGAGGATGAATAGGTCAGCAGAACGCCGTCCGGTTTCAGCACGCGAAAAAGCTGCCGGAAAAATTCCACTGTCCACAGCTCCGGGCAATGCTGACTTGAAAACGGATCGTGAAAAATCACTTCGAACGAATGATCCGGCAGATTTTGAATCAGCCACCGTGCGTCGCCGAAAAGAATTTCTAATTTATGATTTCCGATTTCCGATTTGTTGAATTGCAAAAGCTCAGAAAGAATTTTCCGCCAGTCCGCCGGATCGGATTTTTCCGGAATAAAATTTTTCGCCGCCGCACGCACAATCCGTTTATCCATTTCCAGCGCGGTGATTTTCAGCTTTGGCAGGGCGTGCCCGCTGAGCGCGCCGCACGGACGGCTCATCGAGCCGCCTCTGCCCGCTGAAACCGCCGCCAATGAATTGTTTCCCAGCCCGAAACAAACATCCAGCAAATGCACATCGCCGGAATTCAACCGCTCTTTCAATTTTGACGGTTCAACAAACTTTTTCTCTGCTTCCAGTCGTGCGCCGGTTTTTGTGTGGTAATGCTCTTTCCAGTCTGTACTGAAAAATGTGATTGATCCATCGTCTGTGAGAACTGGGATATTGGAATGGTGGAATAATGGATTATCGAAATTTTCATCATTCCAACATTCCTTTGTTCCATTATTCCAATCCAAATCTCCCTGCCGGATGTCCCGCATAATCATCTGCCGGCTAACGTAATCAAGGAACTGCCCTTTTTCGACATGCCACTGCGGTGCAATTAATTCTTCCTGCGGCGTATCGGTAAAAATCCGCATGACCGGCACATGTGCCGGAATCCGGCGCAAAAACTCCAGCAGTGCTTCGGCATATTCCCAATGATTTAACAGCGGAAAAGGTGCGCTGGAAAATTCTTCAGCCAGTCTGGTGCCTTTGGTGATATGCAGATTATGAATTTTAATTCCGGCGATCGGCAGTTGCGCCAATTCTCCGGCGGTGCGATTCCAGTCATCGGAATTTTCACCCGGCAGGCCGATGATCACATGTGCTGCAACCTGAACTCCGCATGCAGCTAATTTTAGAATCGCATCCTTACTGCACTGCCAGTCATGCCCGCGGTTCATCCGTGTCAACGTGTCATCGTTTGTTGTCTGAATTCCAAGTTCAATCCAAACTTCACCGAATGATTTTAATCGTTCCAAAAATTCTAATGCATCGTTGGATAGACAATCAGGACGCGTACCGATGCTAACCGCTTCAAATTTATAATTCACTAGACATTTTAAAATCTGCTGCTGCTGCGCCGGATCGGTTAAATCTGCGGTGAACGCCTGAACATACAACATCATTTTTTGTGCGCGGTAGCGGCGTTTCGAAAATTTAATTGCCGCCTCGATCTGTTCAAGCGGAGCGGCTTGTTTTTGAATCTGCTGAGCTTTGGCGCCGGACGCTGGACAGAACGCGCAACGTCCATGCGGACACGATGATGCAATTTCCACCGGCACTCGAAACAGCGGCATCCCGTACCGTTTCTTCGACCATGTTTTATAATCCGTAAACATCACAACTGCTAATCGACACTAATTCTTCACAAATAGAAAATAAAAATCAGTGCCCATTAATGAAAATCAGTGGTTTTAATTCCCGGGATAAGTGATGCGATTTGTTCGGGATTAATTTTACCCGGCTCAAGATTCATTGCATTGGATGTTCCGCAGGCGAGCCCGAAAATGAACGCTTCGACGAGCGATGAACCTTTAGCGAGAGCAAAAGCCATCCCGGCGCTGACGGAATCGCCGCTGCCGATTGGATTCACCGCATCTATCGCCGGAATTTCAAATATGTATTCCGCATCCGGCGTAAACAGCAGTGCACAATCGCCGCCTTGCGTAATTCCCACTGCGCCGGCGCCGCGCGCCAGCAGTTCTTTGGCGGCGGTTTTAATTTTACCATCCGGCGGTTGAATGGTTTTACATAATTCTTCGGCGTTGATTTTTACAATCGCCGGGCGGCGCTCAAGCGTGGCGAGCAGCGGCGCGCCATGACTGTCGATGAGCACTTTTCTTCCGGCGGTATGCGCCAGCAGTTCGGCGTAAACAGTTTCCGGTGCGTGCGGCGGCAATGTGCCGGAAATAATAATCTGCTCAAATTCATTTTCAACGGACTGAAATGCTTTGATCAGCGCCTTCCATTCCGCTGCGCTCAGAGAATCAGAATTTTCCACCAGTTCCGTCATTTCATCGGAATCATCAGAAAGCAGCGTTTGACAGATTCGTGTTGCGGCCGCGGTTGCAATCCACCGGCAGTCAACCTGTTCTTTAGCAAGTAACTGTTTAACTGTTTCGCCGGTGGCGCCGCCGATAAAGCTGAGCAGCAGCGGATCGCCGCCCAGCTGTTTTACGACACGCGCTACATTCGCCACCTTTCCGCTCGCCGTAACCGACACTTTTTTCGCGCGGTTCACCTCGCCGGTGCGAAACGAGCTGTATTCGATCGTGCGCTGCAGCGCCGGGAAAAATCCGCAACACAAAATTTTCATAAATCTAAGTTAAACATGAATGAATATACTTTTTCACGAATAATTTTCCGGCGCGGTGGAACATTGACTGCAATCAGAATTTCTTTATCGTTTCTTTTATGTTTTTCGACACACATGTTCATTTTGATGAATTCATACAGGATGGTTCACTGGAAGCAATTATGGCAAATGCGGCTCGCGCCGGCGTTTCTAAAATGCTTGCTGTCGGCGGATCGCCGGCAGCCAATGCCGGCGCACAGCAGATGGCGGAAAAATTTCCAAAACAAATCTTCGCCGCCGGCGGTTTTGACCGCTATCTCGCCGGTGCGGAAGTTGATTTCGCCGAACTGAAACTTCTTCTTTCAAAACCGCACACGGTAGCGGTTGGTGAATGCGGATTGGATTATTTTTATGCGCCTGAAAAAGCACCGGTGCAACGAACGCTTTTTGCACAATGCCTGGAGCTGGCCGCCGCAATTCAAAAGCCGGTAATCGTGCATACGCGCGACGCCGATGAAGATACGGCGGCAATGCTGGAGGATTATGTAAAATTCCGCCGCGGCGATGCCGCGCGCGCCGGCGTAGTTCACTGTTTCACGCGCGGCCGGGAAACGGCGCGCCGGCTGCTGGATCTCGGTTTTTATCTGAGTTTCAGCGGTATCGTAACGTTTGCAAATGCGGATATGCTGCGCGACGTGGTAAAATTTGTCCCGGCGGACCGGCTTCTGCTTGAAACGGATTCACCCTATCTGGCGCCGGTACCGCATCGCGGCAGGCGGTGCGAACCGGCGTTTGCGGTTGAAACTGCAAAACGCCTTGCCGAACTGCGGGGCTGTACAGTAGAATTGCTGGCGAAAATCACTGCGGACAATGCCGCCGCACTGTTTGGATTACAGGAGAATACACAATGAAAAAAATTCTGATCGGACTTACCATGATCGCCGGCGTGCTGCTGGCACAGGATGAGGGAACAGTAACAGTTACCGCTGACCGCGTAAGCCTGCGCGCTGAACCGGATGCGAATGCAGTGCTGCTGGAACGCGCACTGCAGGGCGATGAGTTTATATTGAAAGATAACGGCAATCCCGAGTGGGTTGGCGTGGTGCCGCCGGACAGTGTCGATCTGTGGGTAAGTCGTGAGTTTCTTGAAAACAGCGAAGTGCTTCCATCACGCCTGAACGTCCGCTCCGGACCGAGTTTGAATCACAGCATTGTCGGTGTACTGGAAAAGGGACAGGCTGTTGCGGTACGCGGAACAACTGCAGAGTGGATGAAAATTGCACCGGTTCAGGAAGCAACTGTCTGGATCAGCCGCCGTTACACAGATGTTAAAATTACGGCACCGGCGGAACCGGTTGAACCGGCGGAAGCTGCGGTGGAAATTGAAGAACCGGCTATTGTTGAAGAAACAGTGACGGCAGTTGCTGCGGCAGAACGGCCGGCCCAAGAAACCTGTGAGCCGCCGGCAGAAGTCTGCAAGCAGTCTGAAACCTGTCCGGTGAAAGCACCATGCGATGCAAAACCGGCGGAAGAGTGTGTTGGTGAAGAGACCTGTTCAAAAAAAGCAGGTTGTCCCGTTGCTTCCGGCGGTGTAACAGCACCGGTTGACGAACCTGTAGTGGAAGAAATTATCGCCGCGATGGAGCAAAAGGTTCCGCTTCGCCTGAAAGCGGACACGACGAAAGAACAGGGCATCGCGAGCAGCTATTCAGGAATTCTTCTGCCGGAAAGCGACTTGCTCTATAAACTTGTTCAGCCGGGGTGCGAACAGACTGTGAAACTGATCTGTTATGTGCGCGGCAACGTGAAACAGTTAAAAACCTATTCTGAACTGCCGGTCATGCTGAGCGGAAAGATTTATTGGGCAGAGGGCGTAATCCGTCCGGTGATTGTTCCGTCCAAGATTCAGATTCTGAATAAGCTGCTTGAGAGCAACGAAACCTTTGAGCAGTAAGTTTAATCCGCAGATTCACGCAGATACAAATGGAGGGTCGCCGGCCTCGGCGACCGCAGACTGTTTCAGTTTAATCCGCGGTCAAATTCTTAGAGCGTATTGAGAAAAATTATAGCCACAAAAAACACAGTTGCTTGCCTGTCCACGGCGGAGCGGCAAATGTGGCGCAGGCATTCCTGCCTGCGCAGGGCAGACAAGAATGTCTGCCCCACAACGATGCATGCGCGAACAGGCTGGATTCGAAGAGTGGCTTTCTGAAAAAAAGCAGCGAAAGCGGCAAAGGCTCGCCAAAGGCGGGCAGTGAAAACGGCAAATACACCGGATACACGGATTTTTTACAAAGAGGCAATGAAGCACTGCATTCGTGTTCATGCGTGGTTTATCAATCATTCGGCCCATAATTATTTTGCGATTTTTGCGCGTTTTTGCGGCTATACATTAATTTAAAATGCTCCAGCGTACTTCGCGATCGTTTTGTTTAAAAAGTTCTACAGGTAACCGGCTAAGATCGCGAAGTTTGTTAAACATCTGTGTTCATCTGCGAAATCTAAGGGGATTTTTCACTGCATTCCGGTTTTCTTGTCCTTGCCCTTGTAATACGGCATTTTATTTTTATGTCTTTCCGCGGAAAAATCTGCGTTTAATTAATTATGGCAGGGAAGCAACGGCAGAATGATGAAAAACGGCTCGACGGACAGATTGAGCGCGTCGTTTTCACTAATGAAGAAAACGGTTATTCTGTTTTGCGCGTAAAAGTCCGCGGACACAAAGATCTCGTCACAGTGGTCGGTACAATTTCAGCGGCGAATCCCGGCGAATGGCTGGCGGCAGACGGGGAATGGATTACTGATAAACAATACGGCCGGCAGTTTAAAGCAGAAACGATGCGTACGTCACAGCCGGATACGGTGGAAGGCATTAAAAAGTTTCTTGCGTCGGGCATGATTCGCGGTATCGGCAAAGAATATGCCGACCGACTGGTAAACGCATTCGGCCGGGATGTGTTTCATGTCATTGAACATTCGTCGGCGAAGCTGCTGAAAGTAGAAGGCATCGGGCCGGGACGGCGTGCCGCTATTCGTGCGGCGTGGGCGGAACAGAAAGGCATTCGTGAAATCATGAGCTTTCTGTTCAGCCACGGAGTCAGCACTGCGCGCGCATTCCGGATTCAAAAAACCTACGGTGAGCGCGCGATTGAAATCATCCAGCGCGACCCCTACTGCCTGGCACGCGACATTCGCGGTATCGGGTTTCTGATTGCCGACGGCATCGCGCAAAAACTTGGCATCGCCAAAGATTCTGATTTGCGCGCGCGCGCCGGAATTGAATATGTGCTGCGGGAACTCACCACACGCGGACACTGTGCATACCCGCGCGGCGACCTGCAGGCGGAGACAGTGGGGATTCTGGACATTCCGCCGGAGCGCGTCGGTGAATCAATGCAAAAACTGATTGAAGAAAAACGGTTAATCGAAAGTGAAGACCGCGAAGGACGCACACTGATTTATCTGCCGAAACTCTATTTTGCCGAATGGAATTTTTCAAAAAAACTGATTGAACTGAATTACGGCAGGCATCCATTCCCGCCGATAGATTTCGAAAAGGCACTTGCGTGGGTGCAGCAGAAAAATAAAATTGATCTGTCGGAAAATCAAATCACCGCTCTGAAACTTGCTCTGCAGGCAAAAGTCATGGTGATTACCGGCGGGCCCGGCGTCGGCAAAACCACGCTCGTCAATTCAATCATTCAAATTCTGCGTGCGAAGAAACTGCACATTGCACTATGCGCACCGACCGGACGCGCCGCAAAACGGCTGAGCGAAACCACCGGACTTGAAGCTAAAACCATTCACCGGCTGCTGCAGTTTAATCCCGGCACCGGTAGTTTTCGGTTTAACGAAGAAAATCCGCTGGAAGGTGATGTGTTTGTCATCGATGAATCGAGTATGATTGATCAAATACTGGCGCATCAACTGCTGCAGGCAATTCCGCAACGTGCCGCGGTGATTTTTGTCGGCGATGCAGATCAGCTTCCGTCCGTCGGCCCCGGCCGGGTGCTGCGTGATATGATTGCGTCGCGCACCGTGCCGGTGGTTGAGCTGACGGAAATTTTCCGGCAGGCTTCCGAAAGCCGGATTGTCACCGGTGCGCATCATATTAATAAAGGCAGACTGCCGGAATTTCCTGAGGAGGGAGATAAGTCATCCGATCTTTATTTTATTGGCGTCGAGGCTCCGAAAAAAGCGCTCGGTGTAATCAGTCACATGATTAAAGAGGTGATTCCGAAACGGTTTGGATTTAATCCACTGAACGACATTCAAATTCTTACGCCGATGCAGAAAGGCGAACTCGGTGCACGCAATTTAAATCAGCTGATGCAGGCATTGCTGAATCCCTGCGGCGATGAGGTAGAGCGTTTCGGCATCATTTTCCGCACCGGCGACCGTGTGATGCAGACGGAAAATAATTACGACAAAGATGTGTTTAACGGCGATCTCGGACGTATCGCAGCCATCGATCCCGAACAGCGTGAAATTGTGGTGGATGTCGATGGGCGGCGTGTGAAATATGAGTTCCGTGAGCTCGACGAGCTCGTGCATGCATATGCAATTACAATTCATAAATCGCAGGGCAGCGAATATCCGTGTGTGATTATTCCGGTGCATACGCAGCATTTTATTATGCTGCAGCGCAGCCTGCTGTATACTGCTGTAACGCGTGCAAAAAAATTTGCAGTGCTGGTTGGAACCAAACAGGCACTGGGACTCGCTGTCAGCCGCGCCGATTCCCGCGAGCGCGTAACGACTTTGAAAGAACGGCTGCAAAGTCAAAAATAAGTTATGAAAAAGCTGTCAGAATGGATTTATAAAATCTGCGTGCTGATGTTAATCAGCATTACCCTGGCCACAGTGTTCGGATTTTTCGGCGCACGGTCCTGGCTGCTTGATCTGTTCTCTCATTTCCGTGTACAGTATTTTCAACTCTGTTTGGCAGTCATTCTCATCACGCTGTGGCAGCGGAAATATCGCGCAGCAGTCATCGCGATTGCTGTTGCATGTTTAAACTACGCATTTGTGCTGCCATATTATTTCGGGAAACCGGCGCCGGTGAACACGCCGGTTGCGCGTGCCATGCTCATAAATCTAAACGCCTCAAACGGCAGTGCAGAAGCTGTTTTAGAAACTGTGACGGCTGCCGCTCCGGATATCCTCCTTTTGCTGGAAGTCACGCCGGATCAAAATGAAAAAAATGCCCGGCTGAATGCACAGTTTAGTTACCGGATCGGCGAGCCGCAGAGCGGATTTCTGGGAATTTTACTGCTCAGCAAATATCCGCTTTCACATGAAAAAATTATTTATTCCGGCAACGCCGGGATTCCAACAGTTGTTGCAAACATACATTTGCCGCGCGGTGAAGTTGCTGTAATCGGAACGCACCTGCCGCCGCCGCTGGGAGCAAAATTATCGGTGTTGCGCGATTGGCTGTTGGTTCAACTCGCGCATCTGGCGGCGGCACAGAAGACGCCGGTATTACTGATCGGCGATTTAAATATCACGCCGTGGTCACCGCACTTTTCAAATCTGCTGAAAACCGGCGGACTGAAAAACAGTATGCGGGGTTTCGGATTTCAACCGACCTGGCCGGCGCCGGTGCCATTTATCAAAATCCCGCTCGATCATGCGTTGCATTCGCCGGAAATAAAAATTCAAACGCGGCAAATCGGTCTGCCGGCCGGTTCCGATCATTTTCCGCTTATCGTTGATTTTTCGTTGTAAAATACAATGCCGCTCCCCTGCTCTATGAAGAGAGCGAATTCTGCGCCGGTTTTTTATACATGCGTGCGCTGTCAATGAGTACGATCATCGCGATAACGGCGAGCAGCAGACTGACGCCGCCGCTGATCCAGCGAACATCAAAACCGCCGGCATCTTTCACCATCAGATTTTTCCATGCCATTTGGAGGAGTGCGGTGAGTGTGGTGATGAACATAAAGATCATGGGCAGCAGAATATAGACAGCGCGTTTGCCGGAATGGCGCAGCCAGAGATAGACGATGAGCAGCGCAAGTGCAGCAAGCAGTTGATTGCATGCGCCGAATACCGGCCAGATCGCCTGCCACGCCGGAATCGAAGTTCCATCCGGACCGGGGAATTTCTGAAAAATCATGATGACCGGCAGAATCAGTACGGTAACGGTGGAGATAAAGCGTTTAAATACGCTGTTGCCGATACCGGTCATTTCTTCAAACAGGAAGCGAGCGAGACGCGTGCAGGAATCAAGTGTGGTTAACAAAAATGTGCTGACAGCGAGCATAGCAAACGTGCGTGTGAATGCTGCCGGAACTCCAAGCGTTTCGCCGAATATCCCGAGCCCTTTACCGAATGTGACCACCGGTGTTTCACCTGCCGGTGCGCTGCCGGCGATGATCATGACGGTAGCAACAGCGAGCAGCGCGAGGACGCTTTCGACGAGCATAGAACCGTAGCCGATGCGCAGAGCACTGCGTTCTTTGCTAAGCTGTTTGGCCGAGGTACCGGATGCGACAATGGAATGGAATCCGCTGACCGCGCCGCAGGCGATGGTAATGAAAAGCGCCGGAAAAATCCAGCCGAGGTTGGCATCGTAAAGCGTGATAAACGCCGGATAATTTAAAGCGGCATTGCCGGAAATTCCGGCGGCGACCAGTCCGGCAACACCGCCGGTTAAGCAGGCGTACAGTAGAAACGATGCGAGATAGTCGCGCGGCTGAAGCAGAACCCAGACCGGCAGCATTGCGGCGAACAGACAGTAAATGCAGAGCATGATAGACCAGAAATTTTTTACCGATCCGGCGACTGCCGGAATCAAATCCGCCGTCAGGGGGAATATACTGCCGAACCATAATCCGGCAAATACGAGCGGAACAAAAATCAAGGATCCAAGTTTTACAGAAAGCTTCAGTTTATAAATACACAGCCCGAACAATACCGCCAGTGCAACATAAATAACGGATGCCGAAGCCACCGCCCCGCCCTGCTGCATTTCGTGCACAAGCTGCTCGCCGCCGGCGGCAACCGCACCGGCAGACGGAATGAAGGTGTCCGCCGTGATATCCATAAAAACGATGATCACATAAATAAGCGTCAGCAGAATAAAGAGCAAAAGAAGATAATAGGCTGTCGGACTGAGAAAATCGCGACCGATGCGACCGATCGACCGCCCGCAATTACGGATGCTCGCAACCATCACTGAAAAATCATGTACGCCGCCGATCAGAATGGTGCCGATGACGATCCACAGTACCGCCGGAACCCAGCCGAAAGCGAGCGCCGCAATAATCGGACCGAGAATCGGTCCGGCGCCGGCGATGGTACTGAAATGATGACCGAACAGCACTGGGTCAGGCGATGCAACATAATCGACACCATCGCGCATTGTATTCGCCGGCGTCGGACGGCCGTCATCCAGATCCATTTCTTTCGATAGAAACCGGCCGTAAAAACGGTACGCCAGCGCAAACAGAATGCAGCCTGAAAAAAATACAGCGAACAGCATAAACATCCCTCCGACAAACCGGTGCTGACAATAACGGCATTTCCGGCGATGAGGCAAGAGCGGAAGAGATATTACAGATTTTAGATTGATTAGCACGGTGCGACCAAAAAATCAGCGTTGTATTGCCATGAATAAAGAGATATCTTTTCCGCATGAAAAGTCAGAACTATATTTATTGGCAGGAAAATGCCGTATGGCTTGGATATCTTGAAGAATTTCCGTCTTATATGACTCAAGGAAAAACTCTTAATGAGTTGAAAGAAAATCTGCGTGACATTTATCACGATTTGGATTCCGGATCCATCCCATCGCCGCGTCGCGTCGGCAAACTTCAGATTGCATGAAACGACGCGAACTCATCAAAAAGCTAGAGAAAGCCGGATGCAATTTATTGCGGCACGGCGGGAAGCATGACTGGTATTGCAATTCTAAAACCGGAATCTGTCAACCAGTGCCACGCCACCGTGAAATCAACGAACATCTCGCGCGGCACATTATCCGCGAATTAACCTCCCGGTAACTGCAATCTGTATTTGTTTTAATTTTCATTTGCACCGCTTCCCACTTGCGAGCCGCGCCGGAAACTGGAAATATCCGGCAACATGCTTAGCCGTTTGAACATCCGTAATCTTGCGCTGGTTGACAGCGTTGCAGTCGATTTTGAAAACGGACTGAATGTCATTACCGGCGAAACCGGCGCCGGAAAATCACTGCTGATCGGTGCACTGCGCCTGCTGATCGGTGAACGCGCCGACAAAAGTATGATCCGCACCGGTGAAACCGCGTGCAGTATTGAAGCGGTGTTTGAACTCGCCGATCCGGCGGATGTGAACTTTACGCTTGCCGGGTACGGACTGCCGCCATGCGATGCCGGCATCTTGATTATCCGGCGCACAATCACCGATAACGGATCAAAAAATCTCGTCAACGACTCGCCGGTAACGCTGCCGGTTCTCAAGGCTCTCGGCGACTCTCTCGTGGACATGCACGGTCCGTACGATCATCAGTCGCTGCTGCGCACCGACGCCCAAATGGATATCCTCGACGCCTTCGGCAAACTCGAAAACGAGTGTGCCGCCTATCGCGAAAAATATGCAGCGTTTCAATTGCTCAACCGGCGGCTCGCGGGACTGTCTACCGCCGATAACGCCGGAATTCAGGAACAGATCGATCTGCTCGCCTGGAAAATCAAAGAGGTCGAAGATGCAAAAATTTCTGAAGACGACGAACAGAGCGTTGCGCAGGAACACGAACAAAGCGCCAATGCGCAGAATATTCTGGAACTCGCGCAGACCGCCGTTGCCGGCTTAACCGAAGCGGAATATTCCGCATTTGAGGGACTCTCCGCCGCGCGCAAAGCCTGCGTACAGCTCGCCAAATATCTGCCCGACGCCGCAACGTGGGCGGAAGAACTCGAAAGCGCCGTGCGCACCGTGCAGGAAATTTCCGGCGTCATTCAAAGTGCAGTGGAAGATATTGAAGCCGGACCGGAGCGCCTGCAATTTTTGAATGAACGCCTCGCTCTCTATCGCAGTTTAAAACGCAAATATGCACCGGATGTTGCCGGAATTCTCGAACAGCTCGCCGGCTGGAAAGAAAAGCTGACGGATTGGACCAGCCGGGACGAACAGCGCGCGGCGATTGAAAACGAGTGCGCCGGCGCACTCAACGAAACCAAATGCGCCGGAATGGCCCTGCGTAAAAAACGCACTGCTGTCGCCGCTCAACTTGCCGCTGCAATCACCGGCGAGCTGCGCGATCTCGGCTTTGAACACGGACAGTTTGAAGTTCAGCTTGCTGATGCCGAACCGGCGGCATCCGGCATGGATACAATTGAATTCGGCTTCGCACCGAACGCCGGCGAAGCGATGCGCCCGCTGCGCGCGATTGCATCCAGCGGCGAAATTTCACGCGTCATGCTCGCGGTGAAAGCGGTGCTGGCAAAACACGACAGGATTCCGCTGCTCGTTTTTGATGAAATCGATGCCAACGTCGGCGGAGAAATTGCCAATGCCGTTGGAGATAAACTGGCGCAAGTCGGGACAACGCATCAACTCATCGCCATCACTCATTTGCCGCAGGTTGCGGTTTGCGGCAAAGTCCACTTTGCCGTTTCAAAACAGGTTTGCGCCGGACGCACCTTTACAAAAATATCCCGGCTTACCGGTGATGCCCGCACTGAAGAGGTGGCCCGTATGCTCGGCGGCAAAGATTCAACCAACGTTACACTTCGTCATGCGGCAGAACTGTTGGAAAATAAAAACCAAGATAAAATTCATGAATGAAATAATTCCTTCACCGACAGCAGAATTAGTTGAAGCGTCTGAAGTCCCTTCTTGCAGATTTGATGCACTTTTAGATTTAGTAGAAACGAAATAAAGGCTATCAGTTATGAAATACTTATACTCGATCATCTTGACCGTATCTATTCCTTTTATTTGCCTTGCGTTTGATAGTGATGAGATATCTTTGTTTGACTCGAAAGGAACCGCAACAGCATATATCGCAGAAGAATTGACAATCTATTTTTGGTCAGGAAAACCTGTTGCATACCTCTGTAAAGATTCTGCCGGAGGATTCCATGTTTATGGATTTAACGGGAAACATCTTGGTTGGTTTGTAAAAGGAATCATCCGCGATCATCAAGGGAAAGCGGTTGGAGCAACAAAAGATGCCATCGCATACACTTAATTTGAACCATTTAAAAGCTTCAAGCAATTCAAACCATTTAAAAGCTTTAAAGAATTCGCGCCTTTTCGTCCGTTTTTCAGTAATGAATGGTCTGATATTTCTCTTAAATTATTTTTTCTCCAGGGCTGTATTGATTGAAAAACTGAGTAAACAATGGAAATTTGGTCGATATTGTCTTTTCCGCTGTATTCTGGCGTTAAAAATTATTTTCAGATGAATTACGAATGGAAAGGGACTGCCAGCCTCTCTACCCATTTCATTCGCGTTTTTGTATTCAAATCGCGGAACTATGAGGCAGTCAAAATCTTGCACAGCGCCTGAAGCGCGAGAATATAGCTGTAGCCTTTAAAACCCATGATCTGCCCGATGCAGGCGGACGCAGTAAGACTTTTGTGCCGGATTTCTTCGCGCGCGTGGGTGTTACTCAGATGCACTTCTATCGCCGGAACAGCATCGGCAACGGCTTTGAGAGCATCGGCAATCCCCAGACTGGTGTGAGTAAAAGCCGCTGGATTGATGACTATGCCGTCAAATTTTCCACGCGCATCGCCAATCCAAGTGATCAAATCGCTCTCTGCGTTACTCTGCCGGAATTCGAGAGTGATACCGCCGCTTTTTTCTGCAAATGCAACCATCTCATCATGAATAGATTGAAGTGTTTCTGCACCGTAAATTTCCGGTTCGCGCGTGCCGAGCAGATTGAGATTTGGACCATCCAGTACAAGTATTTTAAACGTTTTCATACACGGGTTATATCATACGAAAAAATTATAGTGCGAATAATTTTTTCCATCGCATCCGGTTGCATCATCAATTTGAAGAATTTTCCTCATGATAAATATACGATCAAGCAGAGATGAACACCGGGGAAATGCGTTTAAGTCAATTCAAGCCGCCATTAACAAAACGGATGCTAGATACACCATTTGGTTGCAGATGGCGAATACGACACTATTGCTACAGCGAATCAAGTCATTATAATTTACAATACAAACAGCGCGGCAACGACATTTCTAACGGAACAACAGGCGGCGTCAACGTAGTACATTAAGCACTATAGGTGCTCTCAAACAAATACATGGTGCTATCGGTTTTACACTGCGGATGTGCCTTTTGGCAACGTTAATAGCGGCGATGCTTTACATAGCGCAATTATAAATCCGCCCGCCGGCAATATTCCGGTCGAGTTACTCAACATCATCAACCACCGGTATTTTTTGAGCGAGCGGTCGACCGGATCAGAAACCCGTTTTGCATAAATGTTGATCTCTGTTTTTTATACAAACACCATAGACAGGCATGCTTATTGCCGCACTCTGGCAAGAATGTCTTCCATGTATACCGGTATGCCGGTACGGACAGATTCTTCGACTGCCGCGCCAACCGCAACGGTAAGAAATCCATCATACGCCGTTACCGGCGGTTGAATATTAGAACAAACCGCTTTGTAAAACTCAACGTATTCGTAATATGTTGACCCGCTATGTGCACCGGTTTTCGTGATCACATCCGGAGCTTCAACGTATAACGTGCCGGCGCGCGACCCGTCGTTTTGATTTCGAGTTTATTTTCCGGATGATCGGTTGTATACAGGCTGGCTTTGTCTCCATTTACAATCACCTGCTCTTTTAATCCGCCGCAGAACATAAACATGCAGAGATTCAGACAGGCACGAATTCCATTTGCATAATCAATAATTGCAAATGCATTATCTATGATATCAGACTGTTTCCCGTCATATTCAAAGCCGGTGTTTACATCCTGTGCCCCCGACGCATATACTTTGACCGGTTCAGATTCTGCCATCAGATTAAACAGGTCAAAATAATGACAGCATTTTTCAACCATTGTACCGCCGGAATATTCTGAAAACTTATTCCATTCCTCCCATTTATTCAAAAACGGGCAGCGATGCTCTGTAATATATATTCTGCGACAGATTTCGACAAAGAAGGATTTATTCCGGTAGAAACTTCTTCACATCCAGCCAGGCACTCGCTTTTACGATCTGCCCAAAGTACGAGGTAACGATGATACATCGACAACTTGACATTGCTGCCGTTTAAATCTGCAAGATATTCTTCCGCCCTTTCCCCGGTAATCTGATGCATATATATCAGGTATCGGGATAATTTCCTTCCGCCCATTCGACAACGCGTTCCCATGCTTGCGTACCGCCCAGCACGGTCTCGCAGAATACGCCGCTGACGTGCGGAATTATCTTCAGCAGCCTTGAACGGCTGAAATTGCAGGTATCGTTACAAATCCGGATTGTTACTGATAATGAAATATGCCGGTACACCGGGCTTCAATGTAATGCGCAAAGCATCACAATTTTTTCCGGCAAGCTCCGGTTTTTCTCCATCGAACCGGTAAATAAAAGGAGCGGTTTCCGGAAACCGGATGCGTTTTGTTCCGCCGATTGCGGATTGAATCATGATGAAATGATCGTTGGCCTGGACGAAGTCAGGGCGGTCAAAATCCGTTGAAAAATCGCTGTCTTCGAGATACAGATGGCAGCCGGCATTTTTAAACAGATTGCGCCATAACGCCGGCGGCAGGCCGGAAGAGCCGAGATAAACAGAGGTCCAGTTGCCCATTTTTTTCACGGCGCAGGACGGTTCGCCGGTGGAGGCATACCGGGCGAAAACGCGCGCGCTGCGATCGGTGACAGTCAGATACTGCTGCACCGGCTGTTTCCCTTGCAGTCCGTATTGTCTGCCGCCGAAGAGAACGCCGTCGTCGGTTTTCGATGCCGGCAGCATAGTTTTATTATTCATGGACAATTGTATACCGCAGAATCCGGACGGATCATTCAGATCAGTAATGCCGCAGAAAATAATGGTACGGTTATTTTTCATGAAACGCGTACGCAGGATTTCTTTTTGCGCATCAGAAAGATTCCAGGGAGTGAGGAGAATGATGCAGCGAACGGAGTCGGACAGGGTTGCGAGTTCTGACTGATTGTAATATCCGGTGGAGACATCGACGCGATTTAAAAAGAAGCGCATCTGATAGAGCCAGCGCTCGGTGATGCCGTAGGCTTTTGTTTTCAGATATGTCACTGCTTCAGGGTCTGCAAGCACAGCAACCTGCGGATTAAACGCCGGCGCAGTTTGCGCTGAATCTTTCAACCAGGAAAGGTGGGGCTTATACATATCCCATAAATCCTGATGATTAAAACGGCCTTCACTAAAAAGATTCTGCCAGATTAATAACTGATTCTGTGCGGCGGTTGTGCCGAGATTTCTTCGAAGTACGGCGAGTGTTTCGGTGAGATTCGTTGTACGGCTCCGATAGCCGGGCGCGATGATTTCTCCGCCTAGTTTCTGGGGATTGGTTGCCAGATGAGTGAACGTATCCTCTTCAATCATGACCATTTTCCCAGCGGCCGGCGCGCCGTTAAAGGGGCCGTGCATATCAATGGGCAGCCCGAATCCGCGTCCGATGGAATGGTATGAATAGGGCGCACCGATAATGTCAAGATCCGGCGATTGATAGAGCAGTTCCATGCCGAGGTGGCCGGTCTGCTGCGGCCAGACTTCATTCCAGGCGCTTTCAAAAAGATAGCCGTAAAATGTTGCCGCGAGGCTTTTGCCGGCGGTTTCTTCTTTTACAATTTTGGCTAATCGGCAGATATTCCGCGCCGGCGCTGTATTATAAAACCACGAAAAATCGCTGATGTTCTGATGTTTTTTCAGATCACGGAAATCGCCAGCATCACCGGTGTTACGCTCTTCTTCTGTTGGAATGGTAATATCATTCAAGCGATTGAGTTTTGTGTTCCAGGCTGTATTCAGCGCATCCAATGTGCCGTAACGGTTCTTGAGCCAGCGGATGAAACCCTGCCGTATGACTTCGCCGTAACCGGCAGATGTATCCGGTTCCCAGTAGATCCATTCGCCGGTTTGATAATACGTCAGCTTTAATCCGGCAAACTGTTTGGCGTACGGCGAGCGCCGGATGAGTTTGATCAGTTCTTTCAGATTAAACTCTGTAAACTCCTCCCAGCGTTCAGATGAAGCTGCGGCATAAGTTCCGATACGTCCGCCGGAATACACCATCAGCTCTTCCGGAAAACTCCGCTGCCACGCGCTGCCCGGCCCGAGCCAGACGCGCGGAATAAAATACGCATCCGGAAAATCTTTCATGAACCGCTCAATAATTCCGAGCTGTTCATTATTAGCAAGTAACGCCGGCATATACAGATTAAATGAGAATACGGTAACGCCGGCCTTCGCCGCTTTTTCCATTTCTGCAAGAATCAGATGATCGCGGTTAAACTGATTGTTGCCAAAATACATGACCGGCGGCTGAACAGCGCCGTCAATTTCCCAGTAGCACGCACCGTTTTCATTCATACGGACGGCGGCCGCTGGAATTTCCTGAAACGCCGGCGGGGTAACTTTTTCCAGCCGCATATTCCGGAAATAGATTGTGCCTGTTACGGACGATGCCTGCAGCCGGAGTTCCAGCAATTTTATGTTCTGCTGTATCGGAACTTCAACTTCCAGCCGATGTTTATTCGTACCGAGAATCCGCAGCGATCCGTTGATTGTGACGGCGCGGTTCTGTCCGTCGTATTGTGCAATGAGCAGGCAGATGTGCTTATGATTCAGATTTAAATCGTACGGCGGCGGAGCTGTATTCCCGGTGTCATCTTTTGCGTTAACTGTTTCCACGTCCGCCGAAAACCGGATCAGATCGCCGTCTTTAAATGAACTTTGAATCCGCTGGAACAACTGCGCCGGCGGGCGCGGCTGGTCCAGTGTTATTTTAATTTCAGCGCTGCTTTGCTTTACTGCCGCCACGGGCAGGCCCCGCGATTCCCACGCAGAAGCTAAAGGGATTTTCTGATCGGACAATGTTATTCCGCAAGAGAGCATATAAACCAGAATAATATTTTTTTTCATAATTATTTAACGGTTACAACTCACAGGACAATTCCGCATTTCTATTTTCCGGTGAGTGTTCTGTTCCGTCCGGAAGAATGATTCTCACCGGAATTTCCACCGGTGTTTGAACCGACAGCCGGAACCCGTCAGCGCCGGCAGTCCACGAAACATGAACCGGACCGTGCGGTGTCGGTACGAAGCCCCGGGCAGAGGAGCGGCCGGCGGTGTTCGGCTGAATCAGTATCCGCGCAAAACCGGGCGCATCCGGTTTCACGCCGAGAACGCCGCGCAGAAATTCAATCAGCGGGAATGCGCTCCATGCATGGCAGAGCGAGCGCCAATAGGTGATGTCTTCCGCCCACGTACTGAATCCGCCGTCGACCATCTCCTGCCAGCGACCGAGCAGTTCAGGGAAGCGGTTGTACTCGCCGGAATCTTCCAGCGCACGGACAAGAAAGTGAACCACTCCAAGGGCTAAAGCCCATGGCTCGTGGTCTTCTGCATAATCGCTCCGTCCTGCCAAGGCGGTCCGAAGTCTGGGTACCATTCATTCCCGGTCTTAAAAGACCGGGGTTTTCTGGTTGCGGGTTATAAAAGTATAGCCTGATATGTATCTTTGTTTTACAGCAAATCCATGAAGACACTTTTGTTAGATTTTTGTGAATTGCATTGGAACTGATTCGTCAGACCGGTGCCGCGGTGAACTTCCTGTCACCATACAGCCCTGATCTCAATCCCATCGAGAAGATGTGGAGTAAAGTGGAATAGATCCTGCGAACACTGAAGGCGCGTACGGGAGAGGCACTGCTCCAGGCAATCCAAACCGCATTGAAGAGTGTTACCGCTGCAGATACGGCAAGGTTGGGTTACCTCTTGTAACTATACTTCAATTTAAAACGCTCTGGAAAAAATATCGGCATGGATGATGTAGCATTGTTGCGGTTATTTGTTGTGCGTATCTTAACATAAAAAAACGTCGCATGAGGACACGCAGCCTGCAATGTTCCGGTAAAAAAATTCCAGGGGAATTCCGCCGGAATGTGATTTTTAATTCAGACGGCAAAACTGCCTGTTAATCGCCGTAGCCGTAATTTTCGACAATAAAATCGAGGTCTTTGTCACCGCGGCCGGAGAGATTAACGAGGATGGAGCCGTGTTTCATCTCTTTGGCTTTTTTCATAGCAAAGGCGACGGCGTGGGCGCTTTCGAGTGCCGGAATGATGCCTTCGGTGCGGCAGAGCGTAAAGAATGCGTGTATGCACTCTTTATCATCAATCGTGGCATAATTCACACGCCCGGAGTCTTTTAAATAGCAGTGCTCAGGTCCGACACCGGGATAATCGAGTCCGCTCGCAATGGAATATACCGGCGCCGGTTCGCCCTGCCCGTCCTGCAGCAGATAGCATTTAAATCCGTGAATAATGCCGGGTTTGCCATACGTGGCGCTGGCGGCGTGATCGCCGTATGCCGGACCGCGGCCCAGCGGTTCAACTCCCCATAATTCCACAGGATCGTTGATGAAGCCGGAAAAAATTCCAATCGCATTACTGCCGCCGCCGACACATGCGGCAATGAGATCCGGCAGATGGCCGGTAAGTTCGATAAACTGTTCGCGCGCCTCGGCACCGACGACAAGTTGAAAATCGCGCACCATGAGCGGAAACGGATGCGGACCGACAACGGAACCGATGCAGTAAATCGAATTTACCGGATCGGCGAGATACGCTTTAAAAGCAGAGTCCACGGCTTCCTTGAGCGTTTTGAGACCATGCGAAACCGGCACCACGGTCGCACCGAGCAGTTTCATGCGCGTAACATTCGGGTGCTCTTTGGCAATGTCAACTTCACCCATGTGAATTTCGCATTCAAGTCCGAAATAGGCCGCCGCGGTGGCAAGCGCAACTCCATGCTGTCCGGCGCCGGTTTCGGCAATCAGTTTTTTCTTGCCGATGTATTTGGCCAGCAGCGCCTCGCCCATGCAATGGTTAAGCTTGTGCGCACCGGTATGATTCAAATCCTCGCGCTTCAAATAAATCTGTGCACCGCCGCACAGCTCTGAGAGCCGTTCGGCATAATACACCGGTGTCGGGCGCCCTTGAAAATGTTTACGAATGAACCGGAGCTCTTCAATAAAACGGGCATTCTGACTGATTTTCAAATAGGCGGCGTAAATTTCTTGCATCTGCGCTGCGAGTGCCGGCGGAATAAATGCGCCGCCGTATTCTCCAAAGTTTCCGTCGGCATCAGGCATCGTGTTCAGATAATTGCTGTAATCCTTCTTCATGGTTTATCCTTATTTTCAGAACGTGCAAAGTTTACGGCAATTTGTGCCGCCGGGCAAGCGGAGTAGACTAAAAATTAACCGGCAGATAAAAGGGTCTTCAGCTTTACACGAAACCGTTCACGAACGCCGGCGGCGCCGTGATAAATCTCCATCGCTTTATAAAATTCGAGCAGACCGGTATTGCGTACATCGAGATGCAAATAAATATCCGGCGGATTGCAGTGCAACCGTGTCTGCACCAGTGCGTCCTGCATAATTTCAAAACTGCTGATGGCGGTATCCCAGAATCCGGGACGATGATTTTCATCCACATCGCGTACGCCACCGGCATCAACCGCAATGACAATATCGCATTCGTCCTGCAGCAGATCGTACGGCAGCGGGTTCACGACACCGCCATCTATGAGAATACGGCCGCCGCGCTCCTCCGGCGTAAACACACAGGGAATCGCCATGCTGGCGCGCAGTGCTGAAAAAAGATCGCCGGAACTCATCACCACCTGAGAACCGTCAGCATAATCTGTTGCCGTTAAATAAAGCGGAATTTGCAACTCCTCAAAGGTTTCGCAGGAAATTGAATCTGATATAAAATACATAATTTTATCGCCTCTAAACAGTCCACCGCGACTGAACGCCGGATCAAGTTTCGCCGCCCAGTGATACAGATCGTAGCGTTTTAAATATTTGTGTTTCCCCGGATGCGGCACGGCCCATTGTTGTATGATTTCACGAATTTCGGCACCGGTTTTGCCGGATGCATAAAATGCGCCGATCACCGCACCGATACTTGTCCCGGCAATCCGGTACGGACGGATATTCAATTCGTCCAGCACTTCAAGCACGTGAACATGCGCCAGTCCTCGCGCTCCGCCGCCGCCCAGCGCCAGCCCGATCGTTTTTGGTTTCCGTTTAAACCATTTTCTCATCACGGTAGACTATTGAATTAGCGGATGATTGGAATCATAGAGATTTAAAATCTCTAAAATGTATAAGCACAGTTTCATACAATCATTTTCGGCACTCATTGCGCTCCGGATATGAATGAACAGAAACTTTGTTAATCGTGAGTGATATTGATCTGATTTTAAAGTGGCTCCGGCGGCTGGGCTCGAACCAGCAACCAAGTGATTCTACACAGCCTCTACGCCTTTGAGGCGCGGTATGACATTCCTGTGGTCTGGGGACGCACAGAAGCGCACAGCGCGCAGCTTATCGAACGTTGGGCGCATATTGGTATGCCCGCGAGCTGTTCAAGGCTGTGAAGAGCGCGAATTTAAAAACGCGGTGAAGCGCGGGGAGTATTGCCTGGTTGAGGAAGTTAGAACCACATGGACGGCTTGTGTTACATCGGCGCTGCAGCTTTTGGATAAATCGTTTCTAGACGAACTCCCGCCGATACTCGCCGGCAAGACACCGATTGAAATTCGCGGGGAGTTAGAAAAAACCATCCTTGAATTTCGGCGGTTGGTTCATACGGGAGAGGAAAGCCTGACGCCGTGATGGATGTAGTACAGGTTATGACAGAACAGTTTCTTCGAGTGCGTCAACGCAGAACTCGTTGAGACTTTTCCCGCTCTCCATCGCCCGCACAGCAATAGCCTTATGCAATCCTGTGCCGGTTCGCAGCAGAAATTTTCCGGAATAGTTTTTAACCGTCGCCGGCGGCAGTTTTTGGCGGTCTTGCTGGTAGATTTCAATCCACTCATCAATCATTTCACAGAGCTTGCGATATACTTCGACTTCATTTTTTCCATGAATGCCGCCGGAAAAAAGCCCGAGGCTGGTTCCTGCATAGCAACCATCTTCCGGCGACCATTCAACAAGTTTTATATACCGGTCTCTTAATTTCATTCTCTTCACCTCATTGATTATTTCACGGACGCCTTTTTCCTGATACGGCTTCGCATCTTAAGACGGTGGGCCGCTAAAACCGGCTCAAAACCCTCTACGCGCAGTATTTCTAAATCCGTTCCACACCGTGTGCCGGCAAATCCGGCACCGGATGAATGTTGAAAATTCCGGTGAGAGCCTTTCCCGCCGCGACCAATAAATCTCGCTTTTGAGCACCGAATATCAGTAGTTTTTAAAACTGGAGTTAAAAGGGCAATGCTTCACGAAACCTCTGTCATTACTGAACGAAATTGCCTTTAAACTGGAGCCGGCGGAGGGATTCGAACCCCCGACCAGCTGATTACAAATCAGCTGCTCTACCACTGAGCTACGCCGGCAAAAATGAGCTGCGGATTCTGTGATAAATGAATTGAAAGTCAACTGCTAAATCTGGACAGAGAAAATTCGTGAAGCTGTTTTCATTCGCTTTCAATGCGCTCAATCCCGGGATTACGTTTTCCGCGCAACTCAAAAATGAGCTACTCATGATCCCTGTCCTGAAGGCAGGGGGTTATGTGGACGCCTATGCTTCAGCTCTTTCAACCTTCAAGGCTATGTGAAGGATACCGTGGTCTCCATTTACGCAGAGTCGGACGCGCGCAATGCCGCAACGACAACAAATAAATCCGGTATCCTCTGATTCTTCGTAACGATTTATCCATTGAAAACGCTACCGGACTTCTTTCCCCAGTAAAAATAGAGTACTGATAAATTGAAATAATCTCTATGAATCGTATACATAATAACCGGCGGCATAAGATACGATTGGCTTGTCCGCCGGCGGATTTTCGGGCTAAATGTACGATCTTGTTGAAAGGATTAGGGGATGAAGGTTTTGGTGATTGGTAACGGCGGCCGTGAGCATGCGCTGTGCTGGAAATTAAAAAATGATTCGCGTGCGCCCGAAATTTTCTGTGCACCCGGCAACGCCGGCACAGCAGAACTTGGCACCAATCTGCCGCTTTCCGCTACAGATATCGACGGTATTGTCGCATGGGCGGAAGCGCATCAACCGGATTTAACCATCGTCGGGCCCGAAGCCCCGCTCTGTGCCGGTATAACGGATGCACTGGAAGCAAGCGGGTTCCGTGTATTCGGTCCGTGCAAAGCCGCCGCCGCATTGGAAGGCAGCAAACAATTTGCGAAAGAAATCATGCAGACCGCCGGCGTTCCAACGGCGGCGAGCGCGGTGTTTACGAATGCCGACGAAGCGTATGCGTATGTCCGTGAACGCGGCGCTCCGGTTGTGATTAAGGCCGACGGACTTGCCGCCGGCAAAGGCGTCACTGTCGCCGAAACCGCTGAACAGGCGGAAACAGCCATTCGTGATGCGCTCGGCGGAGCGTTCGGCGATGCCGGGAATCAAATAGTCATTGAAGATTTTCTGCCCGGTGAAGAAGCCTCGATTCTCGCGCTGATCGACGGCGAGCATGTCGTTATGCTTGCGTCGTCACAGGATCACAAACGTGCGTTTGACGGTGATTGCGGACCGAATACCGGCGGCATGGGCGCCTATTCACCGGCGCCGGTTGCCACCGCAGCGGTGCTTGAAAAAGTCCGCACCGAAGTGTACGGCCGTACGCTCGCCGAACTGAAAAAGCGCGGCATCACTTATAAAGGCGTGCTGTATGCCGGACTGATGATTGATAACGGCCAGCCGAGCGTCATTGAATTTAACTGCCGCTTCGGCGATCCGGAAACGCAAGCCGTACTCGCGCGCTGGGACGGCGATATTATTCCGGCACTCGAGGCGTGCATCGACGGCACACTTTCCGAAGATTTGGTAAAATGGAAGCCGGAGCATTCTGTATGCGTCGTCATGGCGGCAGACGGCTATCCCGGCGACTATCCGAAAGGCGATGAAATTGCCGGCATCGCTAGCGCCGGCGAAACCGCTGTGGTTTTTCATGCCGGAACGGCGTTGCAAGACGACAAGGTTGTCACCGCCGGCGGACGCGTGCTTGGCATCACCGCGCTCGGCAAAACGTTGCGCGAGGCGGTCGACAATACCTACGACGCTGTCAAAAAAATTTCATGGAAAAATGCGTTTTACCGTAATGATATCGCTCACCGTGAATTGGAAAGGAGTTAATCATGGCTGACAAACAGGTTGCTATTGTAATGGGGAGTTCGAGTGACTGGGATGTGGTCGAGCTTTGTTTTCAGACGTTGAAAAAATTCAGCGTAGATGCAGACGTGAAGGTGATGTCGGCACACCGTACGCCGCACGAAGCGTGCGAGTTTGCAAAGAATGCAAAAGCGAACGGGTTTAAGGTGATTATCGGCGCCGCCGGCGGTGCGGCGCATCTCGCCGGTGTTCTCGCCGGACACACAACGCTGCCGGTGATCGGCATTCCGATGCCGGCATGGTCACTGGATGGCATGGATTCGCTGCTGTCCACGGTGCAGATGCCGCGCGGCGTTCCGGTCGCAACGATGGCTATCGGCAAAGCCGGTGCGGTGAATGCCGCCATTCTGGCAGTGCAGATGCTGGCGCTTACCAATGAATCACTCGCCGGTAAGCTGACACAGTTTAAAAAAGATATACGTGATGAAGTACTCGCATCCGATGCCGAACTGCAAAAGAAATTGAATAATTTAAGAATCGCCCGCGAATAACATGAATAATTTTTCCCAGATTCGTGATTCGTGTTATTCGTGAGAAATATTTAATGAATCGAGTTGTTAAAATTGATTCGAAAAATCCGGCGCCGGACATTATCCGGCGCACATGCGAACTGCTGAGCGCCGGACATCTGATTGTGATCCCGACGGAGACGGTTTACGGGATTGCCTGTGCGCCGGAATTTATCGAAAAACTTTACACTGCCAAAGAACGCGAACGCGGCAAACCGGTTGCACGTCTCGCCGCCGGAATTGAACAGGTAAAAAATTCGGGTGCAGTTTTTACTGAAGCCGCCGAAAAACTCGCCGGAAAATATTGGCCGGGGCCGCTAACCATTATTTTAGAAACACCGGAAGGAAATACCGGTTTTCGCGTTCCGGCGCACGCGGTGCCGCTGGCAATCGCGCGCGAGTTCGGTCGTCCGGTTGCATTGACGAGTGCGAATAAAAGCGGCGGCGCAGATGCAGTTACGGTGCAGGAAGCGTTCGAAACATTAAGCGAGCACGTTGCACTGTTTCTCGACGCTGGAACGACGACGGGAAAAATTCCAAGCACGGTTGTCCGGTGCACCGGAAACGGTGTAGAAATTCTGCGTGCCGGTGCAATATCTGAGGAACAATTGATGCGTGTATGCTTCAACGAAAAGTATGATTTATATACAAGGGAGAGATAGCTAATGGCGGTAAAAAAAAGTGAACTGTATTCCAGCCTGTGGGCGAGTTGCGACAGCTTGCGCGGCGGTATGGATAGTTCGCAATACAAGGATTACATTCTGACGCTACTGTTCGTTAAGTATGTCTCAGATAAATTTAAAGGCGTTACTTACGGCGAGATTGATGTTCCCAAAGGCGGGAGCTTTGATGATATGCTTGCGCTTATTGGCAACAAGAACATCGGTGAAGAGATGGATAAAATCATCGCCAAACTTGCCGAAGCCAACAATCTCCGAGGAGTTATAGATAACGCGCATTTTAACGATGGAGACAAACTGGGCAAAGGCAAGGAGATGGTCGACAAACTCTCCGAACTGCTCGGCATTTTCCGTGACCAAATGCCAGATTTTTCTAAAAACCGGGCCGATGGCGATGATATTATCGGTGATGCTTATGAATATCTGATGCGAAACTTTGCTACCGAAAGCGGCAAGAGTAAGGGGCAGTTTTATACCCCTGCCGAGGTATCGAGAATTCTTGCCAAGGTCGTAGGTATCGAACATGCCCGCGGCAACGACATTACTCTGTATGATCCGGCATGCGGTTCAGGTTCACTTTTGATTCGAGCCGCCGAAGCCGCGCCCGTTGATGTGGCGATTTATGGGCAGGAAAAAGAGAGTACAACAGCCGGCCTTGCCCGCATGAACCTGGTTTTGCATAATCGTGCAACCGCTGAAATCAAGGGCGGGTACAGTGCATTCTCCGACCCGCAATATATGAATCCAAACGACGACAGCGCGATCCGTCAATTCGATTTTGCTGTGGTCAATCCTCCGTTTTCAGACAAGAACTGGACGCATGGCCTGAAAGAATACGGACGCTTTGATGGTTACGGAGACCGTCCACCGCAGAAAAACGGTGATTTTGCGTGGCTTCTGCACATCATCAAGTCCCTGAAACGTAATGGCAAGGCGGCGGTTATTCTGCCTCACGGTGTTTTATTTCGCGGTAATGCCGAAGCGACGATCCGCCGGTCGCTTATTGATCGCGGCCTGATTAAAGGCATCATCGGCCTGCCATCCAACCTTTTCTACGGCACAGGCATTCCTGCCTGTATCATCGTCATCGATAAGAAAAATTCCGACGAACGCACCGGCACTATCATGATCGACGCAAGCCGCGACTTCATCAAAGACGGCAATAAGAACCGCCTGCGCGAACGGGATGTTTATAAAATCACCACGGTTTTCAATCATCTTGTGGATAATCCAAAGACAAAGACCGATCCGAAATATGCTCGTTTTGTACCTTTCGCGGAAATAAGAAAAAAGAACGCTTACAACCTCAATATTCCCCGTTACATTGACAGCGGAGCGGTCGAGGATATCCAAAATATAGATGGTCACTTGAACGGCGGCATACCTTCCGGCGATGTGGAAAGCCTGTCGCTTTACTGGAAAACATTTCCAAGGCTGCGAGAAGAGTTGTTCAATCCGTTACGCAAGGGCTTTTATTCCCTTGCTGTGGAAAAAGGCACCATTCGGGATACTATCTATGGCGAGCGTGATTTTTCCGCATACGCCGATAAAGTGGAACGCGCCTTTGAACAGTGGGTAAAGAAAGTTGACAGCAGGCTGCGCAACATTAACAGCAAGACAAAGCCGAAACTGCTGATTGCAGAAATTGCCGAAAAAATTATCGAAGAATTTACACCTGTGACGCTCGTAGACAAATATGATGCTTACGAGGTGCTGCTGTCTTATTGGAACGAAACCATGTCCGACGATATGTATCTTGTCGTACAGGACGGCTATAAGGCTGTGCGGAATATCGAGGTGCTCACCAAAACGACTGAAAACAAGAAAACTAAGGTAAAGAAAACTGTAGAAACCGGGTGGGACGGCAAACTCGTGCCGAAAAACCTGATTATAGAAATGTTTTTTTCCGACGAACAGAAAGCCGTTGATAATGCGGATACGATTATCGCGACCGCGCAGGCAGAACTGGATGAAATGCTTGAAAACGCCGAAGAAGATTTCATCATCGGTAAAGTGCTGAAGGACAATGGCAATCTCGATAAAGCGGGGCTGAAAAAACGGCTGAAAGACAAAGAGCTTGATACCGAAGACAAGGCGATTTTGCAAAAGCTGCAAAATTTAATGACGCGAGTTGACGAGGGTACAAAAATGGTCAAAGGTCTTCGTGCCGCTCTCGATAAAAAAGCTCGCGACCAATATGCCGGACTGTCGGATGATGAGTGCATGGAACTGCTCTTAAACCGCAAGTGGTACCGTTCACTTATTACCGGCGTGTATGCGCTTTACACGGCAGTGAGCCACCGTATTTCCGAGCGGGTGACGGAGCTCGCTGACCGCTACGAAAAGACAATGCCACAACTTGAGGTTGATGTTGCTGAGCTTGAAAACAAGGTGAAATCTCATCTGGAAAGGATGGGATATAAATGGTGAAGGAATGGACTTCAAAGCCAATTCAAAAATTGGCAAACATTATTAGCGGAGGAACACCGAGCACGGTTATCAGCGAATACTGGGATGGCAGTATTGTTTGGATTTCCCCAACCGATATTACGAGACAAAAAACCAAATATTTATCCTCGTCGGAACGGAAAATTACAGAAAAAGGTCTTGCAAACAGTGCGGCGGTTCTTTTGCCGACAGGAACACTCCTGCTCTGCACCCGTGCAACCATTGGCGAATTAGCCATAGCAGCACAGCCAACTGCAACGAATCAAGGTTTTAAGAATCTTGTATGTTTCGATAATACAGACAACGAATGGCTTTATTATGCAATTCAGCCTATGAAGTCTAAAATGATAGAATGGGCTTCTGGTTCTACTTTTTTAGAAATTTCAAAAACTGCTCTTGGAAATATTGAGATTCTGACTCCACCTGATAAAGACGAACAACGCGCCATTGCAACCGCGCTGTCGGACACGGACGCATACAGCGCCGCGCTCGAGAAGCTGATAGCCAAGAAACGCACTCTCAAACAAGGTGCAATGCAGGAACTGCTCACAGGCAAGCGCCGCTTGCCGGGATTCAGCGGGGAATGGGTGGAAGAACCATTAAGCAAAGTTCTAAAAATTGGGCATGGCAAGAATCAGCAGGAAATTGAAGTTGCTGGAGGTAAATATCCAATATTAGCAACTAGCGGTGAAATAGGTAGAACGAACACCTTCCTGTATAATCGGCCATCTGTTTTGATTGGTCGAAAAGGAACAATCGACAAGCCGCAGTACATGGATGTGCCATTCTGGACCATTGACACGCTTTTTTATACGATTATTGATGAATCAAAAAACTCCAAGTATCTGTATTATCTTTTTTGCACTATAGATTGGGCGAATCTAAATGAAGCCTCGGGCGTTCCAAGTTTATCGGCAGGAATCATAGAGAAATTTGAAGTATATTGTCCTGATGATAAGAAAGAGCAAACCGCCATCGCTGAAGTCCTCTCCGACATGGATGCAGGAATCGACGCGCTCACCGCAAAGCTGAACAAAGCAAAGTACATCAAGCAAGGCATGATGAGCGAACTGCTCACTGGCAGAATCCGCCTTGTGAAGCAGAACGATGCCGCTGAAACAATTAGCGCTCCGAAGATTATTAAATTACCGAAAGCAAAACCCGCAGAGCAATCGTCTAAAGGGCATAATAAAGCGATAGAAAATGCTGTAATTCTTGGCGTTGTCACAGAGTTGTATGCAACGGAAAAATATCCGCTGACTCCGTTTTATGCACAAAAACTTCCCTATTTGCTACATCGTCACATGGAGGGTGTTGCCATGGGCTATCATAAATTAGCGGCGGGTCCCTATAATGCGGAGTTGAAATATAAAACCGCATTACCGATTGCGAAAACGAACAGATATATCACGACAAAAAAAGCGATCTATAAAGGTACGACATATCAAGCGATGCTTGCGGGAGAGAATATTGACCAGGCAAAAAGATATTTTATAGAATGGCATGGCAGCAACCCTTTGAAATGGCTGGAACAGTTCAAGTACATCAAGAATCGCCGGGATGAGTTAGAACTTCTGACAACAGTGGATATGGCGAGGGTTGAGTTGAGGGAAGCAGGCAAACCGGTAACTGTGAATACTGTAAAGGCAATAATTCAAGCCAGTCAAGAATGGAAAGCAAAGTTGAAGCGGGAAATTTTTTCTGACACCAATATCGCCCGCGCCATCAAATGGAGCAATGAACTTTTTGGATAGAAAGAAGCAAGCCATAATGGATAAGTCAGAGAACAAAATTATCCTTTATCAGGATGAAAACGGCATCACTAAGGTGTCCGTACGTTTCTCCGGCGAGGATATATGGCTGCCCCAGCTTCAAATTGCTGAGATTTATGATACGACACAGCAGAATATCGATCAGCATATTAAGAATATTTATGCTGACGGCGAATTACTGCCGGAGTCAACTTACAAGAAATTCTTGTTAGTTCGCACGGAGGGGCAACGGCAGGTAAAGCGGAATATCGATCATTACAACCTTGATATGATTATCGCTATCGGCTACCGGGTACAGTCGCAGGTCGCCACCCGTTTCCGCCGCTGGGCGACCCAACGATTGCATGAATATATTCAAAAAGGGTTTGCTCTGGATGATGAGCGACTGAAACAGGGCGGCAGCCGGTATTTCCGCGAACTGCTCCAGCGTATCCGTGACATCCGTTCATCGGAGCGGAATTTTTATCAACAGGTCACAGATATTTATGCCACCGCGATCGACTATGATCCCCGTTCGGATATGACAAAAAGCTTCTTTGCCACGGTCCAGAACAAACTGCATTTTGCGGTGCATTCTCATACCGCTGCAGAACTCATTCATGACCGCGTATACAGAGATAAACCTTTCGTGGGTATGACGAATTTTAAGGGAGATTACATCACAAAGGATGATGTAAAAATTGCCAAAAATTATTTGTCTAAGATTGAACTTACCCGGCTGAATCTGCTCGTTTCTCAATTTTTGGACTATGCGGAGTTTCAGGCATTGGAACAGCAGCCCATGGCAATGGCTGATTGGATTTCCGCGCTGGACAATCAGATTATTGCCCTGCGCCGCAAAGTATTACAAGATACGGGACGTATTTCGCATAAAAAGGCTATTGAAAAGGCCGAAAGAGAATTTGAAATTTATCGTGAACGGGAAATGAAGCGGTTTGAAAGTGATTTTGACCGGGCTGTCAAAAAACTCGGATGCTTGAAGAAGTCCGGCGGGGAGGACAATAACCATGCCGAAGATTAACGAAGCTGAGCGTAAAACTCAAGCACGCGTCATTAAGCTGTTTCAGAATACGTTGGGATACACCTATTACGGCGACCGGCGCGACAGAATAAACAGCAATATTGATGCCGATAAACTGACGGCAAATCTTACCGGTCGCGGCTACAGCATGAGCCTCGCGGAGAAAGCGGTCTTTGAACTCCAAAAAACGGCAGGCAACCTGCAACAGGGTTTATACAAAGCCAATCAGGATGTTTATTCGCTTCTAAAATATGGCGCAAAAATCAAAAAAAATTCCGGCGAACCGGAAAAGACCGTGTACTTTATCGACTGGGAGCATCCCCGGAATAACGAGTTTGCCATCGCTGAAGAGGTGACAATTAAGAACAATTCTGAACGCCGGCCTGACCTTGTGATTTACATCAACGGCATCGCCGTAGCGGTAATCGAATTGAAGAAGTCCACTGTTTCTGTTTCGCAAGGCATACGGCAAAACCTCTCAAACCAGAATGAGCATTTTAATAGGCCGTTTTTCACGACCATTCAATTCGTGATGGCGGGCAATTCCAGCGAAGGGTTGCGTTTCGGTACAATTGAAACACCGGAAAAATATTATCTCGAATGGAAAAACGATGCCGTTAATACAACGGCGCAGCCACTTGATGATGTTTCAATAGATATTAATGAGACGTGTGTCTCGCTTCCTGATAAACTGGACTGGCAGTTGTTCAGCATGTTCCAAAAACGGCGTTTTCTCGATCTTGTCCACAACTTTGTCGTATTCGACAAAGGCGTGAAAAAGGTCTGCCGCCATAATCAGTATTTTGGCATCAAAAAAGCCCAAACTAAACTGGACAGAAAACAAGGTGGTATTATCTGGCACACCCAAGGCAGCGGCAAAACGCTGACGATGGTGTGGCTCTCCAAGTGGATACTGGCAACCAATCCCACCGCACGCGTTCTTATTGTCACCGACCGCGACGAACTGGATGATCAAATGGAGAAGGTCTACAAGGGAGTCGACGAACAGGTTTACAGAACATCCTCCTGCGCTGATCTTGTAGATAAGCTGGACAAAACCGACAAGAGACTTATCTGTTCGCTGATTTTCAAATTCGGCGTTCGCACAAACTCCGAAGCCAGTGAACTCCAAGCAAAAAAGTCGGTCGAGCAATTTATAAAAGAGTTAAAGGTCGCTCTACCGGTGAATTTTAAGGCCAAAGGCAATTTTGTTGTGTTTGTGGATGAATGTCATCGAACGCAAAGCGGCCTTTTACACGAAGCAATGAAAGAAATTTTACCGACTGCTATCTTTATTGGTTTCACCGGCACGCCGCTACTCGTCAAAGACAGAAAAACAAGTATTGAGGTTTTTTCGCCGGGATATATCCACACCTATAAGTATGACGAGGCCGTAGCCGATGGCGTTGTTCTCGACCTGCGCTATGAAGCCCGCGATATTGAACAAATTGTTACACAACAAGATAAAATTGACGCTTACTTTGATGCCAAAACCCGCGGGCTGAATGACGCCGCCAAAGCGAAACTCAAGTCAAAATGGGGCAATATGCAGAAGGTCTACTCCTCCCGCAAACGGCTTGAAATTATTGCCGAGGACATTATCGCCGACTTTGACATCAAAAACCGTCTCGCAGACGGGAATGGAAACGCAATGCTTGTGGCAGATTCGATTTACTCCGCCTGTAAGTATTATGAGATATTCCAAACGAGAGGTTTCAGGCAATGCGCTATTGTGACCTCGTTTGTACCGCTTGAAAGTAATCTCCGCACCGAAGCCGAAGATGCAGAGGAATTTGAGAAATACGAAGTTTATAAAAAAATGCTTAATGGACAAAGCGTAGAAGACTTTGAATCCGAAGCGAAACGTAAATTTGTCACAGAACCGGCACAGATGAAATTGCTCATTGTGGTAGACAAGCTGTTGACAGGCTTTGACGCACCGCCCTGCACTTTTCTATATATCGACAAGTCCATGCACGACCACGGTCTGTTCCAAGCCATCTGTCGCGTCAACCGCTTAGATGGCGAAGAAAAAGATTTCGGCTATATCGTGGACTATAAGCAATTATTCGGCAGTTTAGCGAATGCCATTAACAAATACACATCAGGTGCATTCGAGGGATATGCTGCCGAGGACATAGAAGGCCTGATAAAAGACCGGCTGGAAGAAGCAAAAAAATACCTCAACCTGACGCTGGAAGAACTGGACGACCTCTGCGGCGGCGTTCCTGTACCCAGATCTGAAATTGATTATATTTATTACTTTTGCGGCGAAGACGGAGTGGGCGGTATCGATGATGAATCATGTTCTCGCAGCCGCGAAAAGCTGTACAAACTGGTGAACCGTCTCGTTCGTGCCTATGCGGAAATTAAAGGCGAAATGATCGAAGCCGGATATACGCCAATCGAGCTGTCGGAAGTTGATAAGAAAGTCACCTTTTACATTGCGTTGAAAGAAATTATCGGCAATGCCAGCGGTGACTTTATCGACCTCAAATCGTATGAGGCGGATATGCGCCGCCTGATTGATACCTACATCAAAGCCGATGATAGCCGTAAAATCGGTGAATTCGATGATTTCACTCTACTCGACTTTGTGCAGGCACAAGGTGAGAAACTAGGCGGCAAAGGCAAAGAAGCTGTCGCTGAGGCGATTGAAAACAACATTCGCAAAAAGGTAGTCGAAAAAATTCTCATCAATCCGAAGTATTATGAGAAGATGTCGGCCATCCTTGACGAATTGATAAAGGCGCGGCGTGAGGGTGCGATTGCTTACGAACAACTGCTCGAAAAGTATATCGAACTGGTTAAGAACACGGAAACGCCCGAAAACAATGCCCGCTATCCAGACAGTATCCGCCGCAGCGGGGCATTACGGGCTTTCTACGATAATTGTGACGAAGACGAGCAGCTGGCTCTTGCTATTGATGAGGCTGTCCAGAGCAGCAGACAGGCAGACTTCCGTCACAATGAATTTAAAGAACGCAGAATTAAGCAGGCCTTGTATCAGGTTTTAAATGATACAAATGAGGTTGAGCGTGTCTACAATATCGTTGTAGAACAAGGAGAATATTAAGTGCTGAACGTTTCCGGCATACTAATAGAGGTGCACAAGAAAAATATTAAAAATATGCATCTTTACGTCAAGCCGCCGGATGGGCATGTAACGGTATCGGTTCCGCTCTCAATGAGCGATGCGGCGGTAGAACGCTTCGTGCGAACAAAAACCAGCTGGATTAAGAAACAGATCACCAAATTCGACAACCAGCCGCGCCAATCGGAACGTGAGTATGTTTCCGGCGAAACCCTTTATGTCTGGGGCAAGCAATACTATCTTCAAACGGAGTACGGTACCAAAAACTCGTTAGTATTATCCGGTGATAAAGCGATTTTAACCGTCCGCAAAGAAAGCAGCGTCGAACAGCATAAGAACTTTGTACGCGAGTGGTATCGAGAATTGCTAAAAGCGAAAGTTGAACAACTCCTGCCTAAATGGGAAAAAATTACAGGAGTGAAAGTATCAGGATGGCAAACAAAATACATGACGACCCGCTGGGGAACGTGCAATACAAAAACAGGGAAAATATGGTTAAATCTGCAGCTTGCCAAGAAAACACCGGAGTGCCTTGAATATGTCATACTCCATGAATTGGTTCATTTTATCGAAAAAAAACACGATGAAAAATTTATTGCATTGATGGATAGATACATGCCGATGTGGAAAGAGATCAGAATAACATTGAACGGCCAAACTCTCGACTATTTTTACCAAGCCAAGAGATAAACGCCTGTTGCATCAACTTCGGTTTCAATGAACGAAAATAGTAATGTTGCTTAATAAAAAATAAAATTTTTTATAAAAAAATCAAAATAATAAATGACTAAAAACCTTTAAATGAAAAAACTTATTTTTGTCTGCACAGGAAATACATGCCGGAGCCCGATGGCGGAAGGTTTAATGAAAAAACTGCTGCCGCCGGAAAACGGCTGGCGGATTGCGTCAGCCGGTGTATTTGCCGGCGCCGGTTTCCCGGTGAGTCCTAATGCGGTTGCGGCATTAAAAGAAAAGGGTATCGATATTTCAGCGCACCGGTCGCAGCCGCTAACGGAAAAGCTGATTTCCGGCGCCGACCTGCTGATTGCGATGACGCGCGGTCACCTCGATTCAATTCTGCAGTTGGCACCGCAAAGCTCCGGAAAAGTTTTCTTGCTTAAATCGTTCGGCTCAGCAGAATTGGCGGCTGATATTGATGACCCGGCAGGTGAGGCGCTCGGTGTATACCGGCATGTGCGCGATGAAATTGATGCCGCCCTGCCCGATTTAATTATTTACATGCTGGAAGAGAGGAAATAACTGATGAAGATCGCAATTGGTTCAGATCACGGCGGCGTTGAACTAAAGAAAAAGCTCGTTGAAATTCTGAAAAATAGAAATATCGAAATTGACGATGTCGGGTCGTTTACAACGGATTCTGTCGACTATCCGGATTACGCAGCACAGGTTGCTGACAAGGTTTCCACCGGCGATGCAGATCAGGGGATTTTGATCTGCAATACGGGAATCGGCATGAGTATCACGGCGAATAAATTCCGGCGCGTGCGCGCAGCGGTGTGTGTGACGCCGGAGATGGCGAAACTGACGCGTATCCATAATGCCTCAAATATCCTCTGCCTCGGTGCACATAATGTGCCGGATGATGTTTCATTTCAAATTCTCGAAGCGTGGCTGAGCAATAAACCGGAGGAAGGCGGACGCCATGAGCGCCGCGTGAATAAAATCAAGGCGTACGGAAAAACGACCTGCAACGATGCCGGAGCGCTGTATGACTCCGATCCGGAAATTTATAAAGCTATGCGTGAAGAAGATGTGCGCCAGAAACATAACATCGAGCTCATCGCATCTGAAAATATTGTTTCGCTGGCAGTACGTGAAGCACAGGGCTCGCGCATGACCAATAAGTATGCTGAAGGGTATCCGAAAAAACGGTGGTATAACGGTTGTGAATGTGTCGATATCGCCGAACAGACTGCCATCGACCGTGCAAAAGAGCTTTTTGGTGCCGAACACGTGAACGTTCAACCGCATTGCGGCAGCTCCGCCAACATGGCCGCCTATTTTTCCGTACTCGAACCCGGCGATACGATTCTGGCCATGAGCCTCGCGGAAGGCGGACATTTAACGCACGGTCATCCGATGAATTTTTCCGGCCGGTTTTTCAATATCATTCCTTACGGTGTTCACAAAGATACCGAGCAGATTGATTACGATGACGTGCAGCGCCTTGCCGAAAAACATAAACCGCGTATGGTTGTCGCCGGTGCGAGTGCCTATTCGCGCATCATCGATTTTAAGCGGCTGCGCAAAATCGCCGATTCCGTTGGCGCTTATTTAACGGTCGATATGGCACACATCGCCGGACTCATCGCTGCCGGTTGTCACCCCAGCCCGGTGCCGGATGCCGATTTTGTGACGACGACCACGCATAAAACACTGCGTGGTCCGCGCGGCGGCATGATCCTCTGCAAAGAAAAATTTGCAGCGGACATCGACCGGCAGATTTTCCCCGGCCTGCAGGGCGGACCCCTTATGCACGTCATCGCCGCCAAAGCCGTCGCACTCGGTGAAGCGCTCACGCCGGAATTTACGATTTACCAGCAGCAGGTTGTGAAAAATGCTAAAGCTCTTTCCGAAGCAATGCAAACAAACGGCTTCCGTATTGTTTCCGGCGGCACGGATAATCACATGATACTTGTCGACGTCAGCGCCGCAGGGTTCACCGGTAAGGACGTCGCGAATGCACTGGACAAAGCGTCGATCACTGCAAATAAAAACGGCATCCCGTTCGATAAGAAAAGCCCGTTTGTTACTTCCGGTGTACGCCTCGGCACGCCGGCAGTCACCACGCGCGGCATGAAAGAAGCAGATATGGTACAGATCGCTAAATTCTTCAAAGCCGTTACCGAAAATATCGAAAACGAAAAGCACCTGGCTGAACTGCGCACCGAAGTCATCGCGTTTTCAGATCAGTTTCCATTGTTCTAACCGGACTTTTGCGATCTCAGATAGATACGCTAATCACTCTTGAGCCGGTGTGTTTTCGGTTCTATCCGGCAAAAAACCGCCGGCTCCTGCGCCTGCGAGCGCCGATAAATGTGGGCGGGTATTCCTGCCTACCCTTATTCATGGTGCTTGAATGATAAAATTTAATCCGTGAATTGATATGCTTGCTAAATATTCCGGCACGGAATGAATCATCCGTTTTATTGACATCTCGCCGCCTTTCCCATAGATAGTTTGTTTTTACTCCTGGAGCAAAACCCTTGTGAATAATAACGGTAGAATTTTTTATACACTCACCGATGAAGCCCCGGCACTCGCCACACACTCGTTGTTGCCGATCGTTCAGACGTTTACCGGTGCTGCCGGAATCCCTGTTGAACCGTGCGACATTTCGCTTGCCAGACGGGTCCTCGCCGCGTTCCCTGATTTTCTTACTGAGGAACAGCGCGTTGCTGATGATCTCGCCAAACTCGGCGCACTGACGCTGAATCCCGAAGCAAACATTATTAAACTGCCGAATATTTCTGCATCCGTTCCGCAACTGAAAGCGTGTATTGCCGAACTGCAATCACAAGGATTTGCCCTGCCCGATTATGAAGATCCGGCAGCTCAGGCGCGCTACGACAGAATTAAAGGCAGCGCCGTCAATCCGGTACTGCGCGAAGGAAATTCCGACCGCCGTGCTGCCGCCGCCGTAAAACAGTATGCCCGGAATAATCCGCATCACATGGGGACATGGTCGCCGGAATCAAAATCCATTGTCTCCAGCATGTCTGCCGGTGATTTTTATGGTAATGAAAAATCAGTGACTGTTTCCGAAGCAACCACGGTAAAAATTGAACTGATCAGCGATTCCGGCGATGTGATTATGCTTAAAGAAAAGCTGACATTGCAAACCGGTGAAGTGTTTGATGGAACGTTCATGAGTGTTAAAGCACTTGATCAGTTTTTTGCTGAACAGATCGATATTGCAAAAAACGCCGGCCTTCTTTTTTCAGTGCACTTAAAAGCTACGATGATGAAAGTGTCCGACCCGATTATTTTCGGACACTGCGTTAATGTTTTCTTCGCATCGGTTTTTAAAAAACACACCGGAATTTTAAAAAAACTTGGTGTAGACACACGCAACGGGCTCGGCGATCTTTATGCAAAAATTGCCGCGCTGCCGCCGGAACAACAAGCGGAAATTGAAGCAGATTTGAATGCCGTTTATGAATCCTCACCGGATATCGCCATGGTTGATTCCGCCAGGGGTGTCACGAATCTGCATGTGCCGAGCGACATTATTATTGATGCATCCATGCCGGCTGCCATCCGTGCATCCGGGAAAATGTGGAATAAAACCGGCAGACAGCAGGACACCAACTTTATTATTCCCGACCGCAGTTACGCCGGCGTTTATGCCGAAACCATTAACTTCTGTAAAACGAACGGCGCGTTTGATCCAGTCACCATGGGCACCATTCCGAACGTCGGACTCATGGCACAAAAAGCCGAAGAGTACGGCTCGCACGATAAAACGTTTGAAATTCCGGCAGCGGGAACTGTGCGTGTGATTGATACTGCCGGAAAACTTTTAATGGAACATAAGGTTGAGGCCGGTGACATCTGGCGCGCATGCCAAACTAAAGATGCGCCGGTTCGCGACTGGGTTAAACTTGCCGTTACCCGTGCGCGTATCACCGGCACACCGGCAATTTTCTGGCTTGATCCCAACCGTGCACACGATGCACAGCTTATCAAAAAAGTTAAAATGTATTTGGAAGACCACGACACCGCCGGAATAGATCTCCGTATTCTTGCGCCGGTCGAAGCCACACGCGTTACACTTGAGCGCGCCAAAGCGGGACTTGATACCATTTCCGTTACCGGTAACGTGCTGCGCGATTATCTCACCGACCTTTTCCCGATTCTCGAACTCGGCACCAGCGCAAAAATGCTCTCCATTGTTCCGCTTATGAACGGCGGCGGCCTTTTTGAAACCGGCGCCGGCGGTTCCGCACCGAAACACGTGCAGCAGTTTTTAAACGAAAACTATCTGCGCTGGGATTCGCTTGGTGAATTTCTCGCACTCAGCGTTTCACTGGAACACCTTGCCATTGTTTTTAAAAATCCGAAAGCACAGGTGCTTGCTGAAACACTCGATACCGCGAATACAAAATTTCTTATGGAAAATAAATCGCCGGTACGCAAACTCGGTGGACTCGATAACCGCGGCAGTCACTTCTATCTCGCACTCTACTGGGCTGAAGCACTCGCGGCACAGGATAAAGATATTGCACTGAAAAATAAATTTATACCGCTTGCAAACGCATTAAAACGCAACGAACAGAAAATTACCGGCGAATTAAATTCCGTGCAGGGTCAACCCGTTAATATCGGCGGCTATTACCGCCCTGATAAAAAATTAACTTCTGCAGCGATGCGCCCGAGCAAAACGTTTAACACCGCACTGGAACGCATTATTCGAGATTGAATTCAAATTCAAAATACAGCGTTTTCGCCGTCGGCAGAGGCTGCCCGAACTCTTTGCCGGGCAGTTGTGAAATCATTCGGTTCAGTGCGTTTTTTAACATGGAATGTCCGTGCCCGCCGGTAATGTCTGTTGCTGTGATTCTGCCCTCTTCAGAGATTCTTACAGTTAAACTGAACCGCCCTGTACGCCCTTCGCGCTCCATCACTGCCGGATAATATTTTTCTTTTTCAATCAATCCCTGGACCCACATGATCAGCGCATCGGCCGGCACCGTCGCGATTTCCGGCGCGGCGGCCTCCTGCGTAATTTGCGCGTTCGATTCCACCGATTCCTGAACCGAGTTGTTCTCAGCTTCCGACGGAAGCTCTTGCAGTGAAATTTCTGTTTCCGGTTCCGGCGGCAGCAGTTCTTCTTCTGTCAAAACTTCCGGCACCGGCGGTTCTTCGTTCGTCAAAACTTCCGGCGCCGCCTGCAATTCAATTTGCGTAAAACTTATTTTTACCGCCGGCAGACTGAACTGCGCCGGAGTGTTTTTCGGCAAATTCCGATGCCACAAATAAACCAGAACTCCGCCAAAAAAAAATGTAAGGCAGGTTAACAACAGAGCCAGCAATTGACAGTTGCGCTGAATAACACAACCGCGACCTCCCCCTGGCGCTGCTTCCGCTTTTTCAGGACGCGACATCCCTGTCACGTCTGTTTTGTCTTTGCGTTCCTTCACATGAATTCGCGGTTAATTTTACTTTCCGTCTGCCGGCAGCGTTGTGATTGAAATATCTTCACGATTCAACTGACGCGCCTCATCTACCACCGCCAGAAACGCACCGAACGGCGCGGCGCGGTCGACAAACAGATTGATGCCAAGCTCAGGACTCGCACTGATCAATACGGGAATTTCAGAACGTTCAATTTGAATGCCGGCGTGAAAAATTCCTCCGGCGGCATCAATTGTAAAAACAAGTTGCTCTTTACGTTCTGCCACTGCAGACGCCGACGCCGCTTTTGCCAGATTTACCGGCATTGATGGACGAATGAATGAGGAAGAAATGAAAAAGAAAACCAGCAGAATGAAAACCATATCAATCAGCGGTGTTAGATCAATTCCATCGTCTGGTTCATTATTTAATGAAAAATCGTCAAACATAATGGTGAAAATTTAAATTAGGTATTATTTTCATCGTAACCGTGAATGAGCGTGAGTTTTTGCGAAAGAGGAAGTAAAGCATAGCGTTGGCTCTTAGAGTCAATTTTTATTCCAGCTCTGAAAACCGACTCGATAATTGTGTGATTTTTATACATTTCTGTGGCTCTAATTTTCTCAGCATACTTTTAGTTCTCAGTTTGAGCTGACGCTTCCCCTTTTGCCATAAGATGACGAATATCTTCGATACAATCAATCATCAGCGCCCGCACACGCAGGCGCAGCAGATAATAAGCCAGCAGTGTCGGCAGTGCAACCGTCAACCCCATAATCGTTGTTATCAGCGCTTCCCAAATGCCACCGGCGAGCACGGAATTATCCGCCGCCGCCGTCAGTGACATTGCGTGGAATACGCGCGAAATTCCGAGCACCGTTCCGAGCAGTCCGAGCAGAGGTGACATCACCGAAATCAGTCGTAAACTTGTCAGCGCCACATAAATTGAACTGAAACTCCGTTGAAAAAGATATTGCACCTCATCCTGGATTTCCGCGCGTAAAGGTTTATTTGAAAGCGTCGTCCACAGCACCGTACTGAGCGGATTGCGCGCCGCCAGTTTTTCGTCTACCGGATCGGGCTGGTTCAACGCTGTAAAAAATCTACGATATCCGCGCGGCACCCATAGTAGATAAATCACACCATAGAAAAAAAGATACACCGCTGCAAACGCCAGCACCGCAATCGCTGCGCCGGACGGACCGATTTTATCATATACCGCAGTAAACATATTATTCTCCAAACTTGAGAGCATACGCCCTTCACAAGACGGGATTCAACTCCTCATTTTACCAGAACCTTCGTGCGCTCCATGGTAAATTTAAAAGATAATATTCGCCGCCATCAACCCTGATCCACCGGATACCGCAGCCGTACATGCGCTGTTGAAATTGTCGCCGTTGAAAACGGAGTAATTATTGATTCAACCGCCGAAGGATCATTGCTGGCGCGGACGATTGCGGTACACAATATTCATCTTAAAGATACCGTCTTAGCGATAACTTTAACGAGGTCGAGAATTCTGCAGGAGTAGCCCCGTTCGCTATCGTAACGGGAGACAACTGTGACGAATGTACCGGCGAGTTGAATTTCAGTTAGAACGGCTTCCGTTTTTAATTTACTGTTCGCAATAAAAACGCCGCCGGACGGCGCGACTGTCCGCCGTACGAATGGGAATTTTGTAAAAACAATGCTTACCGGCACAGAGCAGCCTGCCATTTTTATCGACTACGCTGCCGTTCCACGGTGACTTCAATCTGTAAAATCCGGTGCGCATATTTCAGTCCGGTTTTGAAATACCGGACTGCTTGACCAAACCGGCGGCATCCCATAGTCTTTCCTGTTTTTACGTTTCTGTAAATCAGGAGAATTTTGATGAAGGTTGCTAAGAAGAATATCGGGCCGTGCCGCGAACTGCTGAAGATTACAGTTCCGGCAGAACGTGTTGCCGCAGAACGCGCCGAGCTGCTGAACTGGTACGCTAAAGGCGCTGCCGTTCCCGGATTTCGTAAAGGCCGTGCACCGAAGGCACTGGTTGAAAGGCGCTATGCCAAGGAAATTGCCGAAGATTTAAAGGATCGCGCAATACCGAAATTTTACCATGAGGCACTGGAGCAGGAGAATATTAAAGTGGTTGCGGTGGTGGATGCCAGCGAACCGAAGCTGGAAGAAGGTCGACCGCTGGAGTTTGAAGTCACCATTGATGTGCCGCCGGAGTTTAAACTGCCAAAATATCAGGGCATTCCCTTAAAAGCGGAAAGCACGGATGTGACAGAGCGGCAGGTTAATGAAATGCTGGAAAGTATCCGCCGGCAGCACGCAACGTTTGAAGACATTACCGGCCGTGCCGCCGATCAAGGCGATATGGTGCAGGTTTCCTATGAGGCAGCGATTGACGGTAAGCCGCTGGAAGATGTTATCCCGACAGCTAAAGGCATGGGGCGCGGCACCGGCTACTGGATTACCTGTAACGATGAATCGTTCCTGCCGGGCATGGGTAAAGCACTGATTAAATCGGAAATCGGAGACAAAAAAGAGGTCCCCGTAAAGTTTCCGGCGGACTTTATTGTAAAAGAACTTGCCGGCAAAAAAGCGGAATACACGGTTGAGGTGACCGGTATGCGCGAAACCAGGCTGCCGGAACTGAATGAAGAATTTTTCAACCGCATCCGCGTTGCGAACGAGGACGAACTGCGCAAGAATATTCGTGCGCATCTTGAAGAAGCGGCACAGAGTCGCGAAAACGCGCGCCGGCAGAATGAAGTTTGTGAATTCCTGCTGAAAAAAACAAAACTGGATGTACCGGAATCGGATGTAAAGCAGCAGACACGTATGCTGGTTTATGATATAACACGGCAGCGCCTGATGAACGGTATGTCGCGCGAGCAGGTGGAGGAAAAGCGCGATGAGCTGTTGAAAGAAGCGGAAGGCAAAGCCGATGAACAGGTGAAACTGCGTTACATCACGATGACAATAGCCGATGCTGAAAATATTCATGTTGCCGATCAGGAGGTTTCCGACGAAATCGTACGAATGGCAGTTCGTCAGCGCCGCGATGCGGCGGAATACCGCAAGCAGCTCGAAAAAGATGACCAGCTTGAAGACGTGCGCGACCAGATCCGTTTCGGCAAAGTGCTCGACCATCTGCTCGCAAATGCAAAAGTAAAATAAGGAGACATCATGGACGAAAAAGCTTCGATGCTGATTCCTATTGTGATCGAACAGACCGGACGCGGTGAGCGTTCGTACGATATTTATTCACGCCTGCTTAAAGAGCGCATCATTTTTCTCGGCACGGCGATCAATGATGATATCAGCAATCTGGTGGTTGCGCAGCTTCTGTTTTTGCAGAGCGAAGATGCGGAGAAAGAAATAAGTATGTACATTAATTCCCCCGGCGGCGTCGTAACGGCCGGCATGGCAATTTATGATACGATGCAGTTTTTAAAATGTCCGATCACTACCTATTGCATCGGCCAGGCTTCCAGTATGGGTGCAGTGCTGCTCACCGCCGGCACGAAAGGCCGGCGCTATGCACTGCCGAATGCACGCATTATGATCCATCAGCCGCTTGGCGGATCGCAGGGACAGGCAACGGACATAGAAATTCAGACGAAAGAAATTCTGCGCATGAAACGCCGGCTCAACGAAATTATCGCCGAACATTCCGGCAAACCGTTGAAGACTGTTGAAAAAGATACGGACCGCGATTTCTTTATGTCCGCTGAGGAGGCGGTAAAATACGGATTGATCGACGCCGTTGTGTCAAAACAGATGTAATGTGTAATACCGGCTCCTGGAACCGGTTCAATTAACAAAATCAATGAGTAAAACGAAATCCATCTGTGCATTCTGCGGACAAGCAGAGTCGAAAAATACGCCGCTGATTCACGGCCCGGATGGCATTAATATTTGCAACAGCTGTGTTGATCTGTGCGGCAATATTTTCGCCCAGCAGGCCAAACAGCCGCCGCCGGCAAAAGAAATTAAACTGCTCAAACCGCATGAAATTAAAGCTCGGCTGGATGAATATGTCATCGGACAGGAAAATGCCAAGCGCGTACTTTCCGTTGCAGTACATAATCATTATAAACGCATGACAGATACGACGGCGCAGGATGACGGCGTTGAGCTTGAGAAAAGTAATGTGCTGCTCGTCGGTCCGACCGGTTCCGGCAAAACGCTGCTCGCCAAAACACTTGCGCGTATTCTCGATGTCCCGTATGCCATCACGGATGCCACCACTGTGACCGAAGCCGGCTACGTCGGCGAAGATGTTGAAAGCATCCTGCTTTCTCTGCTGCAGAACTCCGACTTTGATACAAAACGCGCTGAACGCGGCATTATTTACATTGATGAAATTGATAAAATCGGACGCAAAACTGATAATGTTTCGATCACGCGCGATGTTTCCGGCGAAGGCGTACAGCAGGCACTGTTGAAAATTATTGAGGGCACCGTTGCCAGCATCCCGCCGAAAGGCGGCCGCAAGCATCCGCAGGAGCAATACATCAAGCTCGATACGAGCAACATCCTTTTCATTGTTGGCGGCGCATTTGTCGGCATTGAGGAGATCATCAAGCGCCGCACCGAAAATAAAATGCTCGGCTTCAGCGCAATGACCAATGCGGCACCGGAAGAGTGGCGCCCGCAGACAATGGACATAGAGCCGGAAGATTTATTGAAATTCGGACTCATTCCGGAATTCATTGGACGTCTGCCGCTCACAGTTCAACTGCAGGAACTTACCGAAGACGATCTTGTGCACATTCTCACTCAGCCGAAAAACTCCATGATTAAGCAGTATAAAAAGCTGCTCGCTATGGATGGTGTAGAACTGGACTTTGATGACGATGCACTGCGTGCGCTCGCACAAATGGCACTGAAACGGAAAACCGGTGCGCGCGGACTCCGCGCAATTCTCGAACATCTTATGCTCGACGTCATGTATGAAGTTCCGCAGCGCGACGATATTACGCATTGCCGCATCACTAAAGATGTTGTCGAAGGCCGCACACATCCCATCGAGCTCCGCACAAAAAAGAAAAAATCTGCATAGCAGACGCAGCAATCCCCTGTTGCATTCACGGTCACCAGAAAATTTAATTTTCAGACTGGAGACTGACGGATGCGTCTGAACACCAGTCCGTCACTGTCGCGCCATCACCGCCGGCTTCACTGTGCCGGTAAATTGTATCTGTGCCGGACTGATTTTCGATCAAGATACCACCCCGGTGCCGCATGACAGGCTATTTATGGAAATCAGGTGGTTAATAACAGAAAACTCCCCGCGATTCGTCACGGGGAGCTCTATTCTGTGTTAAAAAATCTAAATTTTATATCGTGGTGATTTCGTCATAAAATTTTATAAGTTCGTTTTTTTCACTGCTTTCGCGCAGTTTCATGGCCGCGCGCGGATGCTGATTAATCTGTCCGGTAACCATATATGGAATGCTGTATCCCCAATCAACAGTTTCTTTCAACGGCAGCGTCCATTTTTCAACCGCTTCGATAACCGGACGCAATTTGAATTTTGGATTGCGCAGAAATCCCAGCAACAGTTCGGTGGGACAGTTTCCGGCACCGCGCCCCAGTCCGTCAATGGTTGAATCAAGCATTGTCGCACCGTGAATCGCCGCGAAAATCGTATTTGAATACGCCAGCTGCTGATTGTTGTGGGCATGAATTCCGACCTGTTTGCCGCCTTCCATAGCGGACAGATACCGGCGCATCAGATCATCGATCTGTTCAAAGTAAAGGGAGCCGAAACTGTCGACCAGGTAAACCATATCAGCCTCACTTTTCCCGATCAGCTCCAGTCCTTTATTCAGTTTAAATTCCGGCACCGTTGAAATCGCCATCAGATTTACCGAAACCTCATATCCTTTATCTTTTGCATCTTTCACCATGTCCAGTGCTGCCGGAATCTGGTTGATGTAGCAGGCGACGCGCACGAGATCTATGACACTTTTTTCTGCCGGCACGATATCACTTTCAACCGTACGCCCGACATCGGCCATCACACTGATTTTAATTTCCGGCGCTTCTTTCTCAAAAAAACGGTTCAGGCTGTCTTCATCACAGCATTTCCAGATCCCGTATTCAGAGGGATCAAACAGTTGTTTATCCGCTTTATAGCCGATTTCCATATAATCTACACCGGCATTAACAAGAGCATGATAAATTCCCCGCACAAAATCGTCGCTGAATTGATGCTTATTCATCAATCCACCGTCACGGATTGTACAATCCAGCACTTTCAACTGCGGCCAGTAATCTACCCATTCGCTGCTTTTATCTTTTTTTTGTTTTGCTGTTTTTCGTTCTTTCACTGCTGTTTCACTTTTCATAGCCGCACTCCTTTCTTTCATGCGGGAGATCGCTTCGTTTAAATCTGTCGTCTGAAGTGATTCCGAATACTGAACACCTTCTATTCGCTGGCGCCAGTAATAGATACCGCCGCGCATTTTTAAATTTCTGATGCCTGTTCCTTTAAATCTATCCATTCACATCACCTTAATTTAATTTTTATGATGCGCCTATGATGCGCTTGATGATTTACGAAAGCAACCTTTATCTGATAAATATTGAATCATCTCCTCGTTTAACATAATATCTGCAAATTATTTCATCAGGAGTTCTATATTTATGGCACATATTATTGTCCCCGAAGCGGAAGCGCTTCTTGATCAAAAGATTCCAGTGCTGGATAAGGGATTCGTCAGGCTGGTTGATTATATGGGCGGTGATGCGCGGATTGTTCAAACAGCCCGTGTTTCTTACGGTGAAGGCACTAAAACAGTCAGGGAAGATGCCGGGCTGATTGATTACCTGTTGAGAAATGAACACACATCACCATTCGAACACGTTATTTTTGAGTTGCACTGCAAGATGCCAATTTTTGTCGCGCGGCAATGGATTCGCCACCGCACCGCCCGGTTGAATGAAATTTCCGGCCGTTACAGTGTCATGACAGATGAATTTTATCTGCCGCCACGCGAACAAATCAGCTTGCAAAGCACCGACAATAAACAGGGCCGTGAAAACGATTCTGTGCCGCCGGAACTGCAGGATAAAGTTCTTAAAATACTTGAACAAGATCAATCAGCCTGTTACAAAAATTATTCCGAAATTTTAAACGACGGAATTGCACGCGAACTGGCACGAATCAATCTGCCTCTTTCGTTATATACGGAATGGTATTGGCAGATGGATTTAAAAAATATGCTGCACTTTTTAAAATTGCGGATGGATCATCATTCTCAATGGGAAATTCAGGAATATGCACGTGCAATTGCAGTGATTGTTAAAGCTGTTTGTCCGCTGGCTTATGAATCTTTTGAACGGCATATTCTGAACGGTGCAAAATTTTCCAGCGACGAGATTGCCGCTATTCATGCACTGCTTGACGGAAAGCCGAATCCAATGGAAGGACGCCGGCTGGCTGATTTTAAGAAAAAATTAAATTTTTATGCAGGATAATTCTATGTGATTTTACTATTTACAAAATATGACTCACCAGTCAGAATTGTATTGATTTAGTGTAGATATTGTCACTCAAGTAACCATAGGAGAGGATTATGAGACAGCGTTCGTTAATTTTTTTTACAATCATGATTGCAATATCATCATTCAATTTATTTGCTGCTCCCGCTGTCTGGAAAAATAAACGCGGTGCTGATGGCCGCGAAGTTGCCCTTGCTCCGAAAGGCAAAGATGAGCGCGGTCCTGACGGGCGCCTTGTTTCAATCCCGAAAGACTGGAAATTTCAAAGGGGAACAGACGGACGAATTGTTGCTGTTCCGCCGGGCGGTAAAACCGACAAAGGAAACGACAACCGGCTGATTCCCGTTCCGCCGGGATGGACATTTCAGGTTGGAAGTGACGGCAGAGGTTTAGCAATTCCCCCGGATGGGGACACTATCTGCGGAACGGACAAGAGAAATATTCCTGTACCGAAAGATTGGACGGTTGTGTATGGAACAGATGGCCGTGCCGTCGCAGTGCCTCCGGAAGGCGACACTGTTGTCGGCACAGATGAACGTATTGTTGCTATTCCTAAAGGATGGTCGCATAAGATTGGTGGCGATGGCCGGGCGGTGGCAATTCCTCCAAACGGAAGCTTTATTGAAGGAGTTGACCGTCATGTCGTCCCGCTGCCGGCGGCTGACTTCGAACTGACGGATGCCAGATATGTCATATGGTATTGCTTGATGGGGCAACAAATAGAAACTCAGGAAGAAGAAGAGATTTTTGCTGAAGAGTTCGGAGACGGCGGCGGGGATTAATCCATCAAAAGAATGACGATCGAAATGAACTTCACTTTATACAGTGAGGTTCATTTTTTTGCGATAGTAGGCAAGCTCGGCAGCAGACGCTATGATATCGTAATATGCATCATGCCGCTGCATCCGTTTCAGATCAGCTTCCGGAAAATATTTTTTTACGATAGACACGTTTTCCTTATCAAACTCTTTCCCGTCGAAAACATCAAACCACTGGATTTTTAATGACGATACATCCAGCAGCCGATAATGCAGCCGGTTAATAAACGTTGGGAAATATTTCCGTGCCAGCATCCAGTCTGTATGCACACTGTTGCCGGCCAGAATCGGGCGCTTCTGAATGGTTTTAAGCGGTGTCCCGCACCAGCGATCAACATACGCAGTTAATTGCCGGTCAACCTCATCCGCCGGCAGCGCTGCCGGTGACCGGCATTGTGTCACAAGCTCCGGCAGGTTTTTTTCCACCCAGTCACTGACAGGCAGGCCGTCCGGCAGGCGGATATAAAATTTTAAATCCTCTACTGGCGGCGTAATCCGTTTTAGATTGCAATCGGTAATCATCACTGCAACCTGAAGCATGTGCGCTTCATCCAGATTTAAAGATGTAAATTCTGTATCAAACCAAACGTATGCTGTTGATGCTTTACCCATTATTTTTTCGCATTCAAAATCTCGAACGTATCAGAAGCGATCACCATCTCTTCATCCGTATGAATCACCAGCGCTTTAACTTTTGATCCGGCAGTGCTGATCAGCGTTTTGTTTGCTTCATTGGCGCGCTTATTAAGCTTCAACCCGATATAACCAAAATTCGCAAGGATTTTTTCTCTGATGATTGCAGCATTTTCGCCGATTCCGGCAGTAAACACGATCGCATCAACGCCATCCAGTGCCGCAATATATGCGCCAACATACTTCTGAATGGCATAAACAAAAAATTCCAGCGCTTCGATACAGTTTGAATCGCCGCCATCTGCACCCCTACAGACATCGCGCATATCGCTGAAACCGCACAAGCCAAGCAGTCCTCCCTGTTTATTCATCATGGCTGCGGCCTGTTCGACGTTCAGATCCTGCGTCTGCATGATATGCAGCGGAACATACGGATCCAGATCACCGGAACGTGTCCCCATTAAAATTCCAGCAAGCGGTGTTAATCCCATTGAGGTATCAATGGACACACCTTTATTAAACGCCGTAATCGAATCGCCGTTACCAAGGTGACAGGTAATAATTTTAAGTTTTTCAAGCGGTTTCTGCAACTCCTGTGCCGCTTTTTTGGCCACGTACCCATGTGACGTACCGTGGAAACCGTAACGCCGGATTTTATGTACAGTGTACTGCTCACGCGGCAGTCCATATAAATACGCTTTCGGCGGCATGGTCTGGTGAATCGCTGTATCAAACACGGCAACCTGAGGCATTTCGGGATAAAGTTCATAAATTGCCTGGATGCCCATTAAATTGGGCGGATTATGCAACGGTGCCAGAATCGAATTTTTACGAATCGCTGTAACCACATCACCGTCGATTAAGACCGACGCGGTAAAATCTTCACCGCCGTGAACCACACGATGGCCAACTCCGGAAAGTTCACTCAGACTTTTCAGCGGTCCCTTTTCGGGATCTGTCAACATTTCAAAAATCGCCGTGATCGCTTTCTTATGATCCGGCAGATCCATGTAATGATGTTCACGTTCCATGTCCGGACGTTTACAGTCGACACTCGCACCGGAAATTCTGATACGCTCCGCTCCGCCCTGCGCAAGCACTTTAAATCCATTTTTTTTTGCAGTGGATTGATACAATTTGTATTTGATCGACGACGAACCGGAATTAATAACCAGAACTTTTTTTGGCATAATTTTATCTCCTGAAATTAAAGGGATTGTACAACAGTAATTGCGGCGACACCGACAATATCCTCAACGCTGCAGCCGCGTGACAGATCATTCACCGGCTTTTTCAACCCTTGCAGGATCGGGCCGTATGCTTCCGCTCCGCCAAGACGCTGCGTTAATTTGTAACCGATATTACCGGCATTCAAATCCGGAAAAATCAGCACACGCGCATTACCGGCAACATCGCTGCCCGGTGCTTTGGACTGGCCAACTGACGGAACGATCGCGGCATCTAATTGAAACTCGCCGTCAAGTTTAATACCCTGTCCGGCAAGTTCGGTATCAATCAATATTTTTGCTTTTGCAGTAGCATTTACCACCTTGTCGACCAGCGGATTTTTCGCCGAACCTTTCGTTGAATACGAAAGCATTGCCACCGTCGCCGGAATATTAAACTGCTTTGCCGTCTGTGCGCTTTGTACAGCAATCTGAGCCAGTTCGTCTTCGGTCGGATTTTCGACCAGACCGCAATCTGAAAACACGTACGGTACACCATTGCAAACCATGAAGAACATTGATGAAACCATGCCGCCTTTACGCGCACCTTTAATAATCTGGAGCGCCGGGCGAACTGTGTCGGCAGTGGAATGCACGGCACCGGAAACTAAACCAGCGGCCGCACCAGAGTACACCATTATCATTCCGAAATAATTCGGCGTTTTTACTGTTTGCATCGCCTGTTCCGGCGTAATGCCCTTGGATTTCCGCATTTCATAAAATGTCCGGGCATATTCATTCAATCGATCTGATGTTTCCGGATTGATCACCTGAACACCGGGATTTAGGCGCGTTTTCAATGAGTCATCGCCAATAATCACAATGCGTGAAATTTTTTCTTCCATAATCTGATTGGCAGCGGTGACCACGCGGTCATCTGAGCCTTCCGGCAGCACAATCGTACGTGGATTTGCCTGCGCGGTTTTGATCACCGCTTCAATAAATGCACTGCGCTTCATTTCCAAACCCTTTCGATGTTTAAAAGTCTATTTGTAAAAATTAAAAACCCCCTAAGCTTTGGGCTTAAGAGGTTTTTTCATACAGCAAATCTCCACTTACTTTTCGATGACAGAGGACTCTTCTGCTGCCATCCACTCGAGAATAGCGATCTCTGAAGCATCGCTCATGCGTGGCCCGAGTTTTGAAATCCGTGTATAGCCACCGGTGCGTGTGGCAAATCCCGGAGCGATTTCATCAAATAGTTTTTTTACTGCCATCTGATTTTTCAGCACCGCTACTGCGCGGCGGCGCGCCGCCAGTGTTCCTGCTTTGCCCAGCGTAACCATTTTTTCAGCCAGCGAACGGGCCGCTTTCGCTTTCGGCAGCGTTGTCTTGATTCGCCGGTCAAGAATCAGGCTGCACACCTGATTCGCAAGCATCGCATCGCGATGTGCGGTAGTACGCCCGAACCGTTTTGTTTTTCTAAGGTGCCTCATGATATCCTCATTTTTAAATTATTCACCGTCTTTGGCCGGCGGCTTCAGCAGATCCGCATCGAACGTCATGCCCAGCGACAAACCCATTTCCTGTATCTTCTGCTTGATTTCATTCAGCGACTTTTTGCCGAAGTTACGATACTTGAGCATTTCCGCTTCCGTCTTCTGCGCAAGCTCACCCACTGTGGTAATATTGGCATTGTTCAGGCAGTTGGCGGCACGAACACTCAGTTCAATTTCATTCACACTGATATTAAGTTTCTTACGGAGCTCCTCTTTCTCAATATCAATCTGTTTTTCACTGGCTTCAAATTCAATCAGGTCTTTATCGTAGCTGACAAAGATATCGAGATGATGGCGCAGAATCGCAGCAGACATAGTCAATGCATCATCCGGCGTCACTCGCCCATCCGTCCAGATCTCAATGATCAGTTTATCGTAGTCCGTTCGGCGTCCAACACGGCTGCGTTCCACATCATATTTTACACGGGTGACCGGAGAAAACAGTGAATCAATCGGAATCACGCCGATTTTCTGATCTTCCTGTTTATTGCCTTCTGCCGGACAGAACCCGCGGCCGATGCGGGTTTCAATTTCCGCTTCAAATTTGCCGCCGGCATCCAGTGTTGCAATATGATGCTCGGGATTCAGAACTACTACATTCTCATTCACCTGAATGTCAGCTGCAGTTACCTCTCCCGGACCTTTTACACTGATTTTAAGATGCTGCGGGTTGCGTGAATAAGATTTTAAAAGAACTTTCTTCAGGTTCAGCACGATATTTGTGACGTCCTCAACTACGCCCGGCAGAGTGCAGAACTCGTGCGGCGCTCCGGCAATCTCAACATTTGCAATCGCAGTACCTTCAAGCGATGAAAGCAGTACACGGCGCATGGAGTTTCCGATCGTGCGACCATAACCGGCTTCAAACGGGTCTGCTGTAAATCTTCCGTAGGTGGAAGTGGAAACGGTTTCGTCTTTCACGACCCGTTTAGGCATTTCGAAACGACCTAATCTAATTGGCATAACTATTCCTCCCAGAACCGGGCATTAACCGGCTCGTATGGTGTTTTTATTTTTGTTTAAACACGACGCTGTTTACGCGGACGGCATCCGTTGTGCGGAACCGGTGTCGTATCTTTAATTGCTGAAACGCGCAGACCGGCGGCCTGAATCGCCCGAACAGCGGATTCACGACCGGCGCCCGGACCCTGAACACGAACTTCAACTTCATTCATTCCGTGAGCAATCGCACCGCGCGCAGCTTCCTGCGCCACGGTAGTGGCGGCGAAAGCGGTGCTTTTACGCGAACCTTTGAATCCGCACCGGCCGGCGCTGCTCCACGAAATTACCTGCCCTTTCATATCAGTCAAAGAAACGATCGTATTATTAAACGTCGTTTTAATGAACGCAATCCCGTAAGGAACATTCTTGGCGCCTTTCATCCGGCGCTTCGGTTTATTGTCCTCTTCCTGATCGCCTTCGATCTGGGTAAAAATATCTTTCTGTTTTGCCGGTTTTTCTTTTTCTTCGCCGGCGATTTCCACGGCAGGAGCGGCTTCAACTGCCGAAGTTTCGACAGCCTCCACGGTTTTTACAGCTTCTACAGCTTCTTCTACGGGTTTGGTTTCTTCAGCCATAACACAATCCTATACTAAAATTATTTTCCTGCTTTTGCCGCCGAACGGGCTTCTTTACCGCGAATTACACCAACGGTACGGGCTTTACCTTTACGTGTACGCGCATTCGTTTTCGTACGCTGTCCGCGTACCGGCAGACCGCGGCGGTGACGGATGCCGCGATAGCTGTTAATTGAAATCAGACGGCGGATGTTTTGAGCCGTTTCGCGGCGCAAATCACCTTCGATAATATAATCTGTACGAAGTACAGTTGTCAGTCTGCTGATTTCATCAGCACTCAATGCATCCGCCCGCTTAGCGGGATCAAGGCCGGCTTTGTCGATCACTTCGCGTGATTTCACCAGACCGAGTCCGTAAATATAAGTCAATGCGTATTCAAGACGCTTTTTATTAGGAATATCTACACCAATGATACGAGGCATAATTTAACTGCTCCTTCTTAGCCCTGACGCTGTTTGTGCCGGGGATTGCGTTTATTAATTACATATACGCGCCCTTTACGACGCACAATCTTGTCGTCAGCACTGATCTTTTTTACTGATGCCTTAACCTTCATAAATCACCTATAATAATCCGCCCCGCACTCATATTGTACGGCGACATTTCCACCTTCACATCACTGCCGCTTTCCGGAGGTTTCTTTTCCCGGTCCCGTACTGCGATATAGGCAGTGAATATATGCCCATTACCTAATACGGCACGAAAAGCGTGACTATCTATCACAGCATCCAGCCGTGCGTCCAGTAAAATAGTCTCTCTTTCACCCATTTTTAGAACAATACACTTTACAGCTGCCAGAAAAGCGTACAAGCATGAAATTAAAAGATTTTCACATTACCGCCGGCGGGGCAGATTGTAAACGCAAGTGTCCGGTTTTAGTTTTGTGTTTCATGCTGCCATTTCCTGATTAAACCGTTCTTCGGCGGTTGCAGAATTCAATAGTTTTCGTGGACAGGTATTGATCCACGTTTCGATCTCCCGAAGGGTATTGATTTTCATGCGCCCGAGCCGGCGGTCTTTGGGAATGAACCGGCGGATAAACCGGACCGGCTCAACCGCGTTTGACGGAGACCGTTTCCGGTTCGACGTGTTCTCTCATACAAGACCTCAGCCGCGACAAAGACTTCGCGGAAGAGCTGCGCGCGGCCATCGCCACCGGCCCTCAGATGGAGGCGTTGCCGGTGCGGTATTACTCGGTTGCGGAGAGAGGTGTCGCAATGCGGAAGAACCCACTGGGGGTTGTCATGAGGCTGGGACTCATCCAGTCATGGACTCCCTGGACCCGCTCGCGCTGCCCAATCCGCTGCCAGTTGGCCGGATTGAGGGTGGGTGTGAACTCGATGTCGTACGGTGTGCCCAAGCCGTTGGTACCGCCGAGCCACTCCAGATAGAATTTGTCATCGTTGCACCACTCGATCGTCACAAACTTGAGCAGAGATTCAGCATCCCTGGGATCTGTACCGTCCCGATACTCCTGCCAGTTGGGAATGCCATCGCCATCACTGTCCTCCAGATCAAGCGCATCCCAATCCATAGGCCCCTCTGCAGGAGGAACAATGCCATTCTGCTCCAGCCAGGCCAGCGGGGTGCCGAGGGCGGTTGTCTGCTCGCTCCCGTCCGCGGGCTCATACAGCTGGGTCAGGGCGCTATCTGTATACCAGGGGTTGAATCTGACAAAGTCACTCACGGCTGCACCGCGGCCATCAGGGTTCGAACTGTGTGTGGGGCCACTCTCCGCATCAAACCAGTTTTTCTCCGCATCCAATTCATTGTCACCCAGGTTGACAACCGCGCTAACGCCTGCCCCGCTGCCACGAGAAAAGCGATTGTAATTGATCCGTGTACTTTCACTGGCCTCACTGCCGACCTGCACAGCTACCTGCCCGGCCTCACTGGAATCAAACCCCACAAGCGTGAAACCCTGCCCCTCATCACCCACCTGTACGGGACCTGCCAGCACACTGAGCGTCGCCACATCCGCCATATAGGTGTTGCGAATCACCGTGTTTTCCGCACCCGACTCCGATAAAAGTGCCAGTGGCTTCGTCACCGTCAGCGTTTCCTCGTAATCGCCGGCGGCCACACGGACGACACCACCCGTTGCCACCAGATCAATTCCGGCCTGAATCGTGGTAAAGGCGTTGTACCCCACGACCTGTCCCGCGCGGTTACCCGATGCAAACTCTCCATCAATATAGACAATCTCAGGGATCATATACGGAGCCTCAAACGCCCCGATATCTACACTCTCTGCACCGATCCGGTAACCGTCCCGCACACGCGGGTTGCCGTCAAAATCGACGGTCAGACTGCCTTTGTCCTGGCCGGCATCGATACAGCTGCTGACCGGCCCCAGACGCGGGTTAATAGGGGAAGAGCGAGACCAGTTTGGGATCCGCGCTGATATTACCGGCCTGACCGGCCTGCCACGCAGAATTAATGCTCGCCAGTCCAGGGTCCCAGTCAAAGCCGTCGGCCGGTTCCTTTTCATTCACCCAGTCCACCCCCGCAGTATAGCCCAGTGCCTCCAACCCCGCATACTCGCCGCCAAAAACATTATTAAAGGCAATGACAGATGCAGCGTCCGGTCCCACAGCCCCCGGGTTAATCCCGATTCCGCGATAGTTGTAGGCGAGGTTGTTGTTGCGGACAACCGCTCCCGTGACATTTTTGAAGCGGATGGCAAAGCCATTGCCAGCGTTGTGCGGCTGGTCGACCATCGGATAACTATAGGAGGATTTCCAGTCGTGGCAAAAGGCGATCGTGTTGTTGATAATCGTACAGTTGGCAACTTCAACCTTAATCCCTACTTCAGAAATACCGACGATTACGTTATTCACTGCTGTGTGACCACTGCCTGCGTCCAGTGCCACGCCATACGAGGCACTCTGGAAGGGGAATTTGACATTCTCGTCCCAGATGTGGCGTCCGGCAATGTAGTTGCCGTCGAATGTCCAGTTGTTACCTGCCCTGATCTGAATCCCCACGGTGTCCGCCAGATAGCACCCTTTAATGGTCACATTATCGCTTTTGGCATTGCCATAAATACTTCTGTCCTTGCCGTTGTAGAGCGTGCAGTTCTCGATTAACAGATTATGCGCACCATTGGGGCGAATCAGAGCACCCACAAAATCATGAATCGTTACATTGCGCACGCTGACAGTCGCCGCCGACACAATCAGGCCGACCACCTTATTACCAGCCTCGGTCGTGATCTCAAATCCGTCCAAGACCACCCCGCTGGCCGTAATCGTCACGACCGACTTATCATTGGCAACCGTGGGGAAAGTGATCACCGCCGCGCCAACCGCCTTAAGTGTCAGGTCCTGCTTGTCAATTGTGATGAGTTCAGTATAGGTGCCAGCGGCCACCTCGATTGTATCGCCAGGTGCTGCCAGGTCGATTGCCGCCTGAATAGAGTCACCTGATAGAACTTGAACGGTATTGCCAGCCCACGCCTGCGCGGCGGACATCACCAGCAAAGTACTGGCTGCGAGTATCCGCTGCAGATCATTTTTAAAGATACGTGCCATCATTATAAACTGCTCCTATGAGTGTCCCATACGCTTCAACATTACTACACCCTTCGCAACGCTATCATTTCGTAATGCTAAACTGTACATTATACGCGGGGGGAGAAAGAAAAGTAAACCTGATAATGTACAAAAAGTTTTGCACAATTGAAAAGAGAGCCGCCGATGCGCCCGGGTGGCGGGCAGCTTCCCGGACGGCCAATCGGCACTGATGCTGGTCGCGACATGGTTGCGGCATATCGCCGGAACCCAATGGGGTACACGGCGCTGCCTGAACATGGAACGGCTTTATGAATTAGAGCCGAGGGCAGCATAAGACGGCAGAGAATGGAGAGCCTCACAACAAATGTCGAAATATTATGGAGACTGCCTTTCCGAAAGGGGACAGGCTGGGGCGAATCAGTAAAAAATGATCCAGGAAATCGAAACAGGGCTCAACACCTGCCCGTAAAAATTATTGAATTTTGAGACCGCTGAAGAACGATCCAATCAGGCAGCAGCGGCATGAAACAAAAACTCTAACCGGACACCTGCTTTTACAATCTGCCGCATTACCGCCGGCGGGGATAGTAAAGAGCGGTGGAAGGTGAATTGCCGGCACCGAAAAACAAATATACCGCTTTTACTTTACAGTCATCAGTTTTTTAATCGCAGCGCGAATCGACCGGCGTTCTTCGCGCACCGTTTCGTTCACAGCTTTCATGCGGTCTTTCAACAGGCTCCACTTAATGCCGAGCGGCGCACCGAGATGTATTTTCTGCTGGATGGCATCAACCGGATTTACATTCACCAGTTCGCCAAGATTATTTTTTACATGATGATACGCATCGCGGAACGGCATACCGTCAGCCACCAGTTTGAGCGCGCGGTCGGTAGCAAACACATCCGGCGAAAATCCGGCGAGCAGCGCTTTTTTGTTCACTTTGATTGCCTGCACAAACGGTGCAAGCACACGCAGGCATGCGCGCGTGGTGGCAATACCCTCCATGAACGGTTCTTTTGCCTCCTGCAGATCACGGTTGTAACCGCCGGGTGAGGCTTTAATCAAATCGTACACCGCCAGCTCGCACGCTTTCACGCGCGATGCACGGGCACGCACCAGCTCGATCACATCCGGATTTTTTTTCTGCGGCATAATGCTGCTGCCGGTGGTCAGTCCATCAGGCAGTGTAAAATAGTTAAATTCCGGCATCGTAAAAATCATCAGGTCCTGCGCCAGACGTGACAGCGACAGCATCACCTGGCTCATCGCGCCGAGAATGATGCTTTCCAGCTTGCCGCGACTGTTATTCGCATACAGTACCGTATGCGTCGCACGGCTGAATCCGAGCAGCCCGGCCGTAAGTTCACGATCAATCGGCAGCGGCACGCCGTAACTCGCTGCCGAGCCAAGCGGACACTGATCGTTCAATTCGTAGGCACTCACCAGCAGTGCACAATCATCCAGCAGACTTTCAGCGTGTGCCGCCGCCCACAGCCCGACCGACGACGGCATACCCGGCTGCATGTGCGTCCGGCCGACCATCGGCACCGTTTCGTTTTTCCTGGCGAACGTCAGCAGCGCCGCAATCAGCGCCGCCGCCTCTTCCAGTGCATTTAAAATCTGTTCACGCGAATATAAACGCAAATCCACCGCGACCTGATCGTTACGGCTGCGGGCTGTATGAATTTTTTTACCGAGATCTCCGAGTTTTTCCGTCAGCGTGCGCTCCACCGCAAGGTGTACATCCTGATCTGCCAGCCGGATTTTAAATTTTCCAGCGGCGGCGGTTCGTAACACCTCATTCAATTCCCCGATCACTTTTTTGCGTTCCGCCTCCGTAATCAGCGCCGGTTTAACTTTCATTTTTGAAAGCATGGTCACATGCGCCGCCGTACCGATGCAGTCCGCCGCAATCAGGTTCATATCCAGTTCAATATCGCGTCCTGCCGTAAACGCCAGCACATCTGAATCAATTGCACCCACTGTCGTTTTTTGTATTTTCATAAGGTGTTTATCCGGCGTTCAGACCGACAGTCAACATAACAGCGATTACCCGTGATTTGTGGCGTCGATTACCTCAATGACTGCCGGGATTTTTTCTTTCAGCAGGCGTTCGATTCCATTCTTCATGGTCATGCGCGCACCCATACAGCCGCGGCACCCGCCCTGCAGTTCGACATACACTCTGCCGTTTTTCACGGTGGCAATGGTTGCGCCGCCGCCGTGTGTAGCGAGCGCCGGATTGATTTCTTCAGCAAAAAGCTTTTCAGAGGCATCGAGAATTTCATGATCGGTCATAAACACTCCTTTGAATTTGCGGTGAATGTAACGCATCAATGGAACCCTGACAACAGCTACATTGACTTTTTCCACCGCACCAACTAGCGTCACCGGTTTTCCGTATGAACTGGAAAGGGATTTATGAGTGAGTTTATTATTAATGCAGTTAAAGGCATGCTGATGGGTGCCGCCAATGTTATCCCCGGCGTTTCCGGCGGAACGATTGCCCTGCTCACCGGAATTTTTGAAAAACTGATTCAATCGCTGCGCTCGTTTGATCTTACCGCGCTGAAACTGCTCCTCACCGGAAAAATTAAAGCGCTGCTGAACCACATTAATTTCTGGTTTCTCAGCGCAGTCGGCGCCGGAATTTTTATCGGTATTTTAGTATTTGCCCGCGTGCTGAGCTATCTGTTTGAAAACTATGAACTGTATGTCTGGTCATTTTTCTTCGGACTGATTCTCGCCTCTGTTTTTTTTGTGATGAACAAAGTCCGCCGGATTTCCGCCGGTGTAATTATTTTTTTTGCCGCCGGAACCGCCGCTGCGGCATCCATCGCATTTTTGCCGCCGGCGGAAGAAAACGCGTCCGTTTTTTATCTGTTTCTCTGCGGCATCATTGCTATTTGCAGTATGATTCTGCCGGGACTGTCCGGCTCATATGTGCTGCTGCTGATGGGGAACTATCAGCTGATCATGATTGATGCGGTAGTGAACCTGCGGCTTGAAATTCTGATTCCGGTTGCTGCCGGCGCTGCAATCGGATTGCTGGCGTTTTCACACTTTCTCGGCTGGATTTTAAAGAAATTCCACGACGCAACCATTTCACTGCTTACCGGATTTATTTTTGGATCGCTCTGTATTCTATGGCCGTGGAAAAGTGAAATTACACAGGTCTTTAAAACCGCCGGAAATGTGAAAGAAAAAGTAATCGGCTACGATTATTTCCTGCCGCCGGCGGAGATGGAAACTGCCATCGCGATTGCGATGATGATTGCCGGAGTTATCACTCTTTCGCTGCTTGAAACTTTCAGCGCGCAGAAAGAAAAGGGATAAGAGGAATAGTCTGAATGTCAAAAACCGGCGTTGTCCGGCGGCTGCTCAAACTTCTTCCCGGACCAGCTTCACGCGAGCACTGTTGCGCAGTCTGCGCCGCCGCTGATAATAACGGAACAGCACGCGTGCAAACCGGACGAGGTCGCGGAGCGGCGAGATAAAACTTTTGTGCTTGCGAATCCGGCGCGAAATACGCACGGAACCGGTGCCGATCCGGCGCGCGGCAACATTAATCAGTGTCTCAAATTCCGACGGCAGGGTGGATTCTTCCAGCAGAAACGGCAGCACATCGCACCGGTAAAACCGGAACCCGCACGGCGGATCGGGTATATACACATTCAGAAACCGGTCGAGGCTGTAGCTCATTAACTGCACCGTCCACCGGCGGATGGTCGACAGTGTATGACGCGCATCCGCCATACGGTTGCCGATCAGCACGGGCAGGTGCGTACGATGATAGGTTTCCAGAAATTTGGGAATTTCGTGCGGGTCATGAAAGCCGTCGGCATCCATCGCTATGACGGCGTCGAAGTTCTGTGCCAGAATATATTTAAAGCCTTCCACCAGTGCGGCGCCTTTGCCGCCGTTACTTTTCCGGCGGACAACGGTTGCGCCGGCGGATTCAGCCTGACGTACCGTGGCATCCGTCGAGGCGTCATCAATTACAATCACGTCCGGAATATACCGCTTCGCCTGTGCAACAATTCCGCCGACCGTCAGCTCTTCATTAAATGCCGGTAGCAGCACTGCGATGCGGTTCACCTTTTTATACTGTGCAATAATCGGCATTTTCCTTACCCGTCGCGCTCAATCAGTTCGTCTGCCCGGTATGATGAACGCACCAGCGGCCCGGCGGCAACACCTTTAAAGCCCATTTTTCGCGCCGCTGCCGCAAATACATCAAACTGTGCCGGTGAAATAAACCGGTCAACGGGATGATGCCCGCGCGTCGGCGCCAGATACTGCCCCAGCGTTAACAGCCGAACTCCGGCGGCATACAGATCGCACAGGCATTCGAAAACTTCATCATCCGTTTCTCCCAGGCCAAGCATCAAACCGGATTTTACATGGCATCCGCCCCGCTCCGCGGCCTTACGCAGCGTCGCCAGCGACCGCTCATAGCCGGCCTGCGGACGGATTTCCGCCTGCAGGCGTTTCACCGTTTCGAGATTGTGATTAAATACATCCGGTGCCGCATCTAAAACAATATCCAGATGCTCGATAAAATCCGGAGTCAGCACTTCGACCGATACACCGGCAAGCCGCTCTTTCACCGCGCGAATCGTCGCCGCAAATGCGGATGCGCCGCCGTCCGGCAGATCGTCACGCGTTACACTCGTAACTACAACATGCCGTAAATTTAAACGCTGTGCTGCTTCCGCTACGCGCGCCGGCTCGTCCGGATCAACCGGGTCCGGCCGGCCGGTATTCACGTTGCAAAACCGGCAGTTACGCGTACAGGTATTGCCGAGAATCATCACCGTTGCCGTACCGCGATTCCAGCATTCGTGCCGGTTCGGACACTTCGCACTCGCGCAAACCGTATTCAACTGCAGACTGGATAAAAGCCTGCTGACATCCGGATAATTCTGATCCGTCGCAATCGGGCGCCGCATCCATTCCGGCAGCCGCTGCACTTTCGGTTTCAGTTTTCCGGATTGTGCTGTGCCGCTCATTTATTTCTTCGCGTCCTTTGCGGTTTCCTGTTTAAAAAATATCCTGCTCTTGCGTAACTGCTGCAGAGGGTCGTGTCTACATCCCATGCATGTTCATTCGCAATTTAATTTTTTAGGCTGAAAGTGTTTCAAGCAGCTTTTGCAGTTTTTCACGCTTTTCGATCAGTTCGGTTTTGCGTTTTTCCTCGCCGGCGACAATCTCCGCCGGCGCTTTGCTGACAAAATTTTCGTTGGAAAGTTTTTTGGTGATTCCACTGATACCGTTCTCTACTGTTTCGAGCTGTTTTTTCAGTTTTGCAATTTCGGCGTCCGTGTCAATCAGTCCTTCAATAGACATATACACGGTTCCAAGCTGGCTGATTCCACTGGGCATTGCGCCGGCCGGTATAAAGTCGCGATCGACGTCAATGCTCTCTGCGCCGAGCAGTCCGGCAACAGATTGAATGTCTTCAATTAGACGTTTGCCGATGCGATCCTGTGCCGGACGAATATAAAATTTTGCCAGCTGTTTCGGCGTCAGAGTATAATCACTGCGCAGTGTACGGCCAACGCGAATCAGATCGTGCTTTGCATCCACATAGTTCACCGTCGCGCTGTCAATGCCCCACGTTTTCAGCGTTTCATACGAAAGCGCATGCGGCCACTCGGCAACCTGAATAGAGTCAACGGAAACATTGTAGCCCATGCCATGCCACAGTTCTTCGGTGATAAATGGAATGAACGGATGCAGCAGACGCAGCGCAGTGGAGAATACATAATGCATCACCTGCTCAACGTCCTGTTTGCGTTTGGCATCACTGCTGCGGAACACGCCTTTTGAATATTCAACATACCAGTCGCAATAGTGATGCCACATGAAATCATACATCGACAGCGCAGCATCGTTAAACCGGTAGCGCTCAAGATGACCGGTGGTGTTACGAATTGCTTCGCTCAGCTTAGAGAGGATGTGCTGATCGTCGGAACTCAGCTCTATGATGTTGAAATCGATTTGTACCGGATCAATCACTGCTTCGGATGTCGCATTCATCTGCATAAAACGCGCGGCATTCCAGATTTTGGTGCAGAAGTTGCGCCCGACTTCAAATTTCTCATCGCTGATGTATACGTCCTGCCCGGTGGCGGTGAGCATCATTAAACTGAACCGCAGTGCGTCGGCGCTGTATTTGTCAATCACGCTGATCGGATCAATCGAGTTGCCGAGACTTTTGCTCATTTTACGTCCCTGCTCGTCGCGCACGATGCCGTGAATATACACGGTATCAAACGGCACCTCGCCCATGAACTCAAGCCCCGTCATCACCATACGCGCGACCCAGAAAAAGATGATATCCGGTGCAGTGACGAGCGTGTTTGTCGGATAAAAACGTTTTAAATCTTCCGTTTGATCCGGCCAGCCGAAAACGCTGAACGGCCAGAGCGCCGATGAAAACCACGTATCGAGTACATCTTCATCCTGCCGGATTTTATTGGAACTGCATTTCGGACACGCCGCCGGGCTTTCTTTGGCGACCCACTGATGATTGCACGCATCGCAGTAGAACACCGGGATGCGGTGTCCCCACCAGATCTGGCGCGAAATGCACCAGTCGCGAATATTTTCCATCCATTCGAGATAAACTTTTGTCCAGCGTTCCGGCACAAACTTTACGCGGCCGCTGCGCACTGCCTCAATCGCCGGTTTTGCCAGCGGTTTCATATCCACAAACCATTGCGGTGACAGGCGCGGCTCGACTACCGTTGAACAGCGGTAGCAGTGCCCGACTGAGTGCATGTGCTTTTCAATTTTTTCAAGTACGCCGCCGTACCGTAAATCTTCGATGAGCCGTTTCCGGCATTCAAAACGATCCAGGCCGGCGTACGGCCCGGCCTCTGCATTCATTGTACCATCCGGATTCATCACATTAACCGGCTGCAGGTTGTGGCGCTGTCCGATATCAAAATCATTCGGATCGTGCGCCGGTGTAACTTTCACGCAACCGGTACCGAATGCCGGATCAACAAACTCATCAGCAACGACCGGAATTTCACGGCCGAGCACCGGCAGAAGTAATGCTTTGCCGATTAAATCGGAATAACGTTGATCTCGCGGACTGACAGCCACCGCAACGTCACCAAGCAACGTTTCCGGACGCGTCGTTGCCACGGTCACTTTACCTTTACCTTTTTTCAGCGCGTAACGGATGTAATACAACGCACCTTCGCTTTCAACGTGCTCGCTTTCTTCGTCAGAAAGCGCGGTAGCACAGCGCGGGCACCAGTTAATAATCCGGTTGCCGCGATAGATCAGCCCTTTTTCATACAGCCGGCAGAATACTTCGAGCACCGCTTTGTTCAGACCCTCATCCATCGTAAAACGCTCGCGGTCCCAGTCGCACGATGCACCGAGTTTTTTGAGTTGATTTACAATCGTGTTGCCGTACTGCTCTTTCCATTCCCAGACCCGCGCAATAAATTCTTCGCGCGTGAAGTCGTAGCGGCTTCTGCCTTCTTGCGCGAGCTTGCGCTCTACCACATTCTGCGTTGCAATGCCGGCGTGATCGGTACCGGGAACCCACAGCGCATTGTATCCCTGCATGCGGTGCCAGCGCGTCAGCACATCCTGAATCGTATTGTTCAGCGCGTGTCCCATGTGCAGAATTCCGGTGACATTCGGCGGCGGAATCACAATGCTCCACGGCGGCTGCGTCGAATTCACATCAGCGTGAAACGCTCCGCTTTCCAGCCATGCGGCGTACCACTTATTTTCGACACTGGCGGCTTCATAGGTTTTAGACAGTTTATTCATATTAACTCCGGAGAGCACTGAAATGGTGAAATCGCGAAAGACCGGAGTCGTGAAGCAAGGGGAATCCCCGGAAACAATATCCCATCATCGCGAGTATTTCACAACCCGTCATTCCGGTGCTCCGTTCTTCACTTTCTCTTCTTCCAGGAAAAGCTTATACTCAACACTGTCAACCAGCGCCTCCCACGAGGCTTCAATAATATTATCTGAAACACCGACCGTACCCCACGTTTTTTCGCCGTCGCTCGACTCAATCAGTACGCGCGTTTTCGCGGCCGTGGCCTCTTCCGGATCGAGAATACGTACCGAATAATCTGTCAGTACAACACCGGCAATTGCCGGATAAAAATTTACCAGTGCATCGCGCAGCGCGTGGTCAAGTGCGTCCACCGGACCGTCACCGGTTCCCATCGTCGAAACACTCTCGCCGTTCACGCGCAACCGCACCGTTGCCTCTGAGCGGCAGCCCGGTCGCGCGTCCTGCTTATCCACTATCACCGTGAAGCTTTCGAAATCGAAAAACGACTTGTGCTTCTTCAGCACTTTCTTCACTAACATCTGAAACGATGCATCGGCGGATTCATATTCGTAGCCCTCTTTTTCCATCTGCTCCAGCTGCTTCAGCACTTCGCGGATTTCCGGCGACTTGCGATCCACATTGATTCCCATTTCAATCGCTTTGAGAATTATGTTGCTTGCGCCGGAAAGTTCTGAAATCAAAATCCGGCGCTGGTTACCCACCGCCTCCGGGTTTACATGTTCAAAGCTGTGCGCCACCTTGCGTACACCATCTACATGCATGCCCGCTTTATGTGCAAACGCGCTGTCGCCGACAAACGCCTGTTTCGTATACGGCCGCATATTTGCCTGCTCATAAATAAAGTGCGACAGCGCACGCAACCGCTTCAGATTTGATTTTTCCGGCAGACACGCATAGCCCATTTTCAGCATCAGATTCGAAATCACCGAGATTAAATTACAGTTTCCAACGCGCTCGCCGATCCCGTTCATTGTCCCCTGAACCTGAACCGCACCGGCACGCACCGCCACCAGCGCATTGGCCACACCGCATTCACTGTCATTATGCGTGTGAATTCCCACCGGTGTTTTAAACTGTTTCACTACTGCCGCTGTAATCGCCTCAACCTCGTGCGGCAGTGTGCCGCCGTTTGTTTCGCACAGGCACAAACAATCCGCACCGGCATCTGCCGCCGCATTCAGCGCGGCCAGCGCATATTCCGGATCATCCTTATACCCGTCAAAAAAATGCTCGGCGTCAAAAATCACCTCTTTGCCGCGCTCTTTTAAAAACCGCACACTCGACCGGATCATTTCCAGGTTTTCCTCAGGCGTCGTCTGCAAAACCTCTGTTACATGCAGCAGCCAGCTTTTTCCGAAAATTGTACACACCGGCGTATCCGCCTCCAGCAGCGCCTTCAGCCCGGTGTCATTTTCCGGCGCAACATTGGCGCGGCGCGTTGACCCAAATGCCGCAATTTTAGCATGGTTCAGTTTTTCATTTTTTATCAGCCGGAAAAACTCCATATCCTTCGGGTTTGACGCTGCAAAGCCGCCCTCAATATACGCCACGCCGAAATCATCCAGACGTTTTGCAATCTGAACCTTGGCCGCGGCAGAAAACGAGACCCCCTCCGCCTGTGCGCCGTCACGCAGTGTGGTGTCATATACGGTTACTCTTTTTGCATTCATTTTGTTCACTTTCGAATTAGTTATAGTACACAAGGGCCGGCCGGAATCAAACTCCCGTCCGGTGGAAAATTCATAAAGATACCGACGGAGTTTTGTTAAGAAATAATAATTTGAATGCTGATAATCTGGCAAATAACAGCAGTTACAGGCACGCAGAAAACACCGGCGGCATTCGCCGGCGCAAAAAATATTCTGTCGTGTTTCAGGTTCATGGCTGTGTAATCTACCCAAAAAACCGGCACTGTCAATAGCCTTGTCGATTTGTAACCATCACTTTTACATCTTTCACCGGCGGAAAATGTGCACAGTAAATCCTTCAGGGAGAAGGGATATTTTTGTAACACCGGTAGACGGTTGGCGTTTTTGATCCATTAGTATCCGCCGTACATTTCGGTATAATCAGCACGGGCTGCTTCAACAACGGTACGGGCGCGTTCAGCGTTATAGAGTTCTTTGATCTGTACATTGGTTTCACCGCCCGGTGTAAGCTTATAGGTTTCAAAATAATGTTGCAGGCGGTCACGCAGAATCTGAGGGACCTGATCAAGATCATTTACATTCGCCCAGAAACGGTCTTCGTGCAGTACGGCAATAATTTTGTCGTCTGCTTCGCCGCCATCAATCATTTGCACACCGCCGATAATGCGTGCGCGCAAAATCACTTCACCACGGTTAATCGGGCGCTCGGTGATCACGCAAATGTCGAGCGGATCGCCGTCGCCTTTTTCAGATGACGGCGAAAGCTGCTGCACACGCATGCCGCAATAGGTGCGCGGAATAAATCCGTACAGCGTCGGCGGCATTGATGATGTCAACTGCGGACGGTCGACACGCAGATATCCGGTGGTTTTATCCACTTCATATTTCACCGAATCAAAAGGCGTCATTTCAATATACGCATTCACCACCACCGGCGCGTTACTGCCGCAATCCAGACCGTGCCATGGATGCGGACGCCAGTGATAAAATGTTTTCGGGAAAGACATATTCCGTTGTTGGTTATTTGTTGCCGGTTGTTTAAATCGGCAATCCGAAATCGTCAATACCTAGATGGCCGGCGCATTTTCCAGCAGATATTTCTCCGCTTCAGGGCTCCACAGACCATTGTGTTTTTCAACAATCCTTGCCAGTTCCCCGCACAGCGGACAGTCCTTCTTTGCAAAGTCACTGAGCGCCGTAAGCGGCATGCTGATGCCCGTGTAGATCAGTTTTTTCCCGCCGGGAATATTCGGCAGATTCAGCGTCGTTTCTGCCACGGCATCAAGTCCGCCGACGTGTGTGATCATGGCCGACGGGTTGAGTCGTCCGGCGCCCATCATCTGCAGCGATTCAATCATGTCATCTTTATTCCCGCCACTGGTTCCCACAATGTGAGTTGCGGCATAATGAACATTGTAAAAATTAAATTCAGCAACAAATTCTGGATTCGTCGGACCGGCAAAGAAATTCAGACAGCCGTCAAATCCGAGAATTTTATCCGCCTGTTCCACCAGCGACCGCACCGGAGCATACACAAATACATCGTCAAAACCGCCGCCATCCGGCGTAAGCGATTTTAAATAATCGACACCTTTGTCCTCTTCCGCCGTATTCACATAGATCAGCTTCACCCCGTTTTTCGCCGCATCTTCGACGGAAAAGAGTGACTCTGCGCGTGCCAGTCGCGCAGTGTCAATATCAGTCACAACCAGCAGCGCCGGCTTCCGGTCGCAATGAATCGCATAATCAATCGCACCCAGCCCCATCGGACCGACTCCGGCAAGAATCGCGCAGCTTCCGTCTTTTTTGATGCCCATGTTATGAACGTATGTTCCGGGTTTAATATGATAATTTGCATGATACGCCCCGACAATGCATGACATCGGCTCAGAAAGAGAACCGAGATAAAACGCATCACCGCTGTACGGCAGCAGACAATTATTTTTCATCACCTCTTCCGGAATAATCACATACTGTGCATTGCCGCCGACATACTGATATGAATATCCCGGCGCCGATAAAACACCGATCGGCCCATTTTCATCTGCCAGCGCTGTTTGAATTGTAAATTTCTGTCCGGGTTTAAACTGGTCAGTCCATTTTGCGCCGACTTCAATCAGCTCACCGCAGAATTCGTGTCCAATAATAATCGGATTTTCAGCCACATTATCCGGTACACGTTTATGTTTTGCGCCCTGTACTGCTGCCTTATATGATGACATGCAAAGGCTGTCCGAAACCACCTTTGCCAGGATTTCCGACTCCTTAATTGCTGGAAGCTCAAACTCTTCTAACCGTAAATCATTTTCGCCGTATAAACGCACTGCTTTTGTCTTCATAAATTAACTCCTTATTTTTTGACAGGATAACAGGATATTCACCGGTTAATCCAATGTTTTTTAATCTCTTACTTTACGTTTCATCTCACCTTTTTTCCCGAAAAATTCAAAATTAATTCTGCAGGTTTTCCCGTTACCGTTAAATAATCCACTATTTGATTTACTACTGGATATTTTTTATCCCGAACATCCTGTTATCCGGTCAAACAATCAATTCAACATCACCTGACCGCCGGTCACTGGAATGGCCTGGCCGGTTTCATATTTTTGTTCAACCGCATACAGAATCGCTTTTGTTACATCACTGCCGTCACAACCGCGATTCATCGGCACCTGCGCTTCATAAAACCGTTTTATGTCCGCCACTGTTGTTGCGCCGGGAACCTTGCCCGCATTTAAGTACTGCACAAACAAGCCGCGTTCCGGATCGCTCCACAGCGGACCGTCAAAAAAGTTTCCGGGACAGACTGCATTCACCTTGATATTATCGTTCACCAGCTCCTTCGCAAAACTCTGCACCAGCCCGATCGTCCCGAATTTTGACCCGGCATATGCGCCATTTTTATTCGAACCTGCAAGCGCCGACTTTGAACTCACCGTAATAATATCAGTGTAATATTTCCCGCTTGCCGCATTCATCGCCGCCATCACCGGCGCGGCGTATTTGGTGCAAAGGAAGAAGCCGGTGTAATTGACATCCGCCACAAATTTAAAATCTTTCAACGACATTTCCTTCACACTGCCGGCTTTCAAAACGCCGGCGTTGCTGATAAACAGGTCTATGCCGCCGGCGGTTAAAACGACCTCATCCACCATCGCTTTCACTGACGCCTCATCCGTCACATTCACCGCCGCGCCAAATGCCACCGTTTTCTCTGCGACGGAATTTAATTCCGCCGCCAGCTTTTTGGCACCGGCAACATTCATATCCGCGATAAATACAATCGCACCGGCGGCAATCAGTTCACGTACAATACTTTCGCCGAAACCCTGCGCACCGCCGGTAACCACGCAAACTTTATTATTCACCACACCGGCCCGGCCCGTCACTTTCTCCGGATTTTCAGCGCCGTTCGCCGCTGCATCATAATCTTCACCGAGCAGAAACCCGCCGATATCCTCGACGATAACTGATCGCATGTCCGGTTTAAATTTTTCAGCGAGTTCATCTGCACGGCAAATGAGATCCGCCCGATCAAGCGGCGCTTTAAACACAACAATATCGCCCTTCTCGCCGTCAAACGACAGCCCGCGCAGCAGTAGTGCCATTTCTAAAATTTTACGATTCATTTTTGCTCCTCGTTTTTTATCGCGGATTACACGGATATAAACGGATCATTTTTGCGTTCTTTGCGTTCTTTTTCGGTTAATTAAAAATCAATTAATGTTACAGCGCTTTCCGGATGTTTATGATCAATCCGTTTACCGATGTCAGCATAAATTTCAATGCGTTCCTGTAACGGTTTTCCGGCGAGCGGATTTTCGAGGCTGAACAGCGCCAGCGCCGGATTTTCTGCCGCCAGCTTTTCGTGCGCGATCAGCGCCCATGCTGCCGTAATCAAGTGCCGGAATTCCGGCTCCAGCAATTCCGGACAGTTAAACGACTGCCGCGAACTGTTGACATCCACACCGGAAATCTCCATCAGCTCATTTTCTCGACAAAGTTTCTGCAACCGCAGCAGCTGCTCTTTCGTGTTGCGGGGCGGCATATACGTCACTGCTTTAAAGCCGATTTTTTTCAGCTCAGGAATCAACTCGTCGAGATAATCGTCTTCAAATTTTTCAGCTTTTTTGTCGCCGGTCGGCGACTCGCCGACATCACCGAGATAGGCGTATGCCGGAATTGCACCGATGCGGTTTGCAAAATTCACCGCGTCGCGCACGTTAATACATTCGTCGTTGCCGGATGGAATGAAAAACAGCGGAACCAGCGCCGATTTAAACACGCCGAGCAGATCGTATGCATAATGCGGATTCGTTTCGTCGTTCAGCAGCGTTTTTAATTTTTCCGGCAGCAAAATCTGCATTTGCGATTCAATGAACTGAATCAGCGGCGCACCTTTGCCGAACATAGCAATCAGTTTCAGCGACAGTGCATACAGAATGTGACGCTCCGTAATCGAACCGCCGTTCGCCGCTTCAGAAATTGCTGCGACATCACGGTCAAAATCCAACACCGGTGCACCACGCGCAGTGAGAATTTCATTCAGCTTTTCAACTTCTTTACGGTCGCGCGCAATGCGCGCGGTATGAATCGGCTGCAGAAATTTCTGCACTGACGCGAACTGCGGGCGCGGAATTCCGTGCAGCGCAATATAACTGATATTCGATTCATCCGGATTATTCGTCTTGCGTCCTGCAACCAGCGTACCGTCCATATTCACACGGATTTCACAGCCGGCGGTGCTGGCGATATTCACTGCTTTACATGCTTCCAGCATTTCAGCGCAACCGGCAACGGAATCGTGATCCATAATGCCGACAGTCTGCAAACCCGCTTGTGCTGCTTTTACAGCTGCTTCGCTTGGCGAGTACGGACTGAATGAATAAATCGTATGAACGTGATTATTTACCTCTTCCGTCTGCTTCACTCCGGCTTTCACAGATTCGCCCAGGGCGCGCACCACAGCTAAACGCTCGTCAACTGATTTGGAATTTAAGCTCATGAGTCCTCTTTTAGAATTTCGAACCCCGAACAAGGAACTCCGCATTTCGAAACTCCTTGTTCGATATTCTACGGTTCTTAAACACCTTTCTTCGCAATGCGCAGCATTTCGCCGCTAGTGTAGTTATGCTGCACGGAGTGTCCCGGCAACGGCAGAACGCGCTGATGAATTGCGTCGATCATCCAGTCGGGCTGTGGATAATAATCCGTTTCCATTTCTGCCGCCGGTGAAATCCAGTTTTTCGCGCCGATCACAACCGGCGGTGCATCGAGATAATCAAAGCAGAACTGCGCCAGATTGTTCGCGATGTTGTGCAGCGCGCTGCCGCGTTCTACTGCATCAGAAGCCAGCACAACGCGGCCGGTTTTCTTCACCGACTCAATGAGCGTGTTATAATTCAGCGGATTTACAAAACGCAGGTCGATCACTTCCGCTTCAAGATTATATTTTTCTTGCAGTATATCCGCCGCTTTCAAACCGGAATACAACACCGGTCCGACGGTTATAATGGTCACATCTTTTCCGGCGCGGCGCACTGCCGGCTCGCCTTCCGGCGTTTCATAATACCCTTCCGGCACGCCGCCGGTTTCAAACATTTCGCCGATGCCGTAAGTTTTCTGCGATTCAAAAAAGATCACCGGATCGGTGCCGGACAGTGCAAGGTTCAGCATGCCTTTGGCATCGTATGTTGTCGCCGGATAATACACTTTCAGTCCCGGAATGTGATTCACCATCGCCGTCCAGTCCTGTGAATGCTGCGCGCCGTATTTATTGCCGACAGAAATCCGCAATACCAGCGGCATTTTCAGAATGCCGGCGGACATTGACTGCCATTTGGAAATCTGGTTGAAAATTTCGTCGCCGGCGCGTCCCATAAAATCGCAATACATCAGCTCGACGCAGACACGGCCGCCGCTCATCGCGTAGCCGCATGCGGAACCGACAATCGCGCCTTCTGAAATCGGTGAGTTAAAAAGACGGTGATACGGGATAGATTCTGTCAGCCCGCGATAACAGGCAAACGCACCGCCCCAGTCACGGTTTTCTTCGCCATATGCCACGAAAGTCGGATCGGTGTAAAAGCGGTGAATCATCGCTTCAAAAATTCCGTCGCGATAAGTATACAGTTTATTCGCAGAGTGCGGTTTCCCGTTCACATCAAACGCAAAGCGCTCTTTGCGTTTCAATTGCTGTACGCGCGGATTTTCTTCCAGCGGCATCAGCACGTCCGGCGTGCGCTCTTCCATCTTTTCAATTTTCAGATTCGAGAACATCACATCTTCAATCATGTTGACGCTGCTGTACGGCGACACATTCACATCCGTTGCAAGCTTTAGCGTTTTTGTAATTTTTGCAACAACCTTTGCTTTCAGTTCATCCGCTTCGCTTTCAGTGAATGCACCGCTGCTGACGAGATATTCACGGAACAGTTTCACACAGTCATTCGCTTCCCAGAGTTCCACTTCCTCTTTCGTGCGATAGGAAGAAGCGTCAGACGGAGAGTGGCCGGAAATGCGGTACGTTACCACATCAAGCAGCGCCGGACCTTTGCCGGCAAGCAGCGTTTTTTTCTGCCGTTCTGTAGCGTCGGCAACGGCAAGCGGGTTGTATCCGTCAACGCGCTCAGCGTGCATCTGTTCCGGATTAATTCCGGCGCCGATGCGCGCGAGTTTATCATATCCCATCGTCTCGCCGCGGGTTTGCCCGCCCATGCCGTAGTGATTGTTCATGATGTTGAACAGCACCGGCGGAGCACCGAAATCCTTGCCCCACAGTTTGCGGTACTGATCCATCGCCGCCATCCAGAAACCTTCCCATACCGGACCGCAGCCGAGTGATGCATCGCCGATATTTGCAATCACGATGCCCGGTTTTCTGTTGATCAGTTTGAACAGTGCCGAACCAACTGAAATATCGCCTGAGCCGCCGACAATTGCGTTATTCGGCATTGACCCGAACGGAATAAAAAATGCGTGCATCGAACCGCCGAGTCCGCGATTGAATCCGGTGCGGCGTGCAAAAATTTCGGCGAGCGTCCCGTAGAGTACAAAATCTTCAGCGAGTTCTTTTACTGATTTCTGTGAGCCGTCTTTCACAACGTTCACGGTTTCACCGGCAAAAAACTCATCCATAATTTTTGTCAGCGCTGCATCGTCGAGCTGGTACACAGCGGATAGACATTTCGCCAGAATTTCACCGTGTGAACGGTGCGAACCGAAAATATAATCGTCGGTATCGAGATGCACCGCCTGACCGACCGCCGCCGCTTCCTGACCGATCGAAAGATGCGCCGGACCCGGATGATTATATTCAATCCCTTCATACGCACCCTGCGTTTTAATCAGATTCAGCATCGTTTCAAACTCACGCAGAATCAGCATGTCATAATACATCTTCTTCAGCCGGTCGGTACCGTACTTTTTCGTTTCCTTTTTAAAATCCGGTTTATACTGATTCACCGGAATCGGCGTGAATGTAATTTCACCGGCTTTGCGAACTTCTTTCGGATCAACAATCTGACTTTTTGGCATGGAACCCCTTTCAATTTCGAATATCGAACAAGGAATTTCGAATTACGAAATTTCCTTATTTTTATTTTTTGCTGTTTTTATACTGGAAACAAAAATTGCAACCAGCTCATCGGTCTCCTTAATCAACGGTGCTAACCGTTCTTCACTCGACAAACCGGCTTTTACAATAATCTTCAAACAAACTAATGATTCACGCAGTTCCTTCAGGCAGACTTTCATTTTGTGAACAAAATCTTTGTGCGATTCAGCAGCCTGCGCTTCGCCGTAATTTAACGCCGGAGATGTTCCGCTGCGAACAAGTTGATCTGAAAGATGAATTCCGGCGCGGGATCCCGACAGCGATTCCGACACGTTGATGCAACGGGTCGCAAAATCAATCAGCCGGTCTTCCAGGTCAAATTTTCTGTCTTTCGACATTCAATATTCCTTGTTCGACATTCTGCGGTTCTTAAAACTGAAACATCGTATCGCGGATCACTTCCCCGACCGTCGGATGCGGGAAAACAATCTGCTGAATATCTTGCGCACGCAGTTCGGCTTCAATCATCACCGCCGCGCCGTAAATCATTTCCGAAACACCGGCGCCAACCATATGTACACCGAGCACTACATCCGTGTCCGCATCTTTCACGACCTTCACCGAACCGGGACCGCGCTTGCCGTTCTCTGCTAAAAACCGGCCGCTCATCGTCAGCGGCAGCGATGCCGTTTTTACATTATACCCCGCCTCTTTCGCCTGGACTTCGGTTAAACCGCATCCGGCGACTTCCGGCATCGAATACACTGCCCATGGAATTGCATTTTTACGGAAGCGGTCTTTTTCGCCGCAAATTGTATTCAACGCAACTTCACCCATTCGCGTCGCCGAATGCGCAAGCTGTGAAAGTCCGGTAACATCGCCGATTGCATATACATCCGGCAGATTCGTGCGCATCTGTTCGTCAACCTTGATTCCTCGCCGGTCAAAATCGAGCCCGGCCTTTTCAAAACCGTTGCCGGAGAGATTCGGTACGCGACCGACGGACATTAAAACGATATCCGCCTGAATCGATTTTTCTGTACCGGACTTTTCCGTGAACTTGACCGTATGACCGTCAATCGCCGTCACTGTACATCCGAGATTAAAAGTTATTTTACCTTTTAGAGCGCGGCGGAATTCCACCGCCTGCTTGCGATCCATAAACGGAATAATTTCATCGAGCATTTCGATGACATCCACCTTCACACCGAGGCTGCTGAAAAAGCTGGCAAACTCCACGCCGATCACGCCGCCGCCGATTACTGTCAGCGTTTCCGGCAGTTTTTCAATGTCCAGAATTCCCGTGCTTGTCATTACATGCGGCTGATCCGCACCGGGGATCGGCGGAACAAACGGCGACGATCCGGTAGCGATCACAATATTTGCGCCTTCATAAACGGTATCGCCGACTTTCACGCTGCGCGCGCCGAGAAACTCCGCCGCGCCGGTCACCACGGTCACCTTATTTTTTTTCATCATCGCTGCAATGCCGGCGCGCAGCGTTTTAATCACATCCGTTTTCCACACCATCGCTTTAGCGAGATCGAATTTCACAGCGCCGGTCGTCACGCCAAACTCCGGCGCTTCTTTCGCATGCACAAAATGCTTTGCCGAATTCAACAATGTTTTGGTTGGAATACAGCCGCAGTTCAGGCAGACACCGCCGAGGTTTTCCTTTTCAATCAGCAGAACTTTTTTACCGCGATGTCCCGCACGCTCCGCCATCACATATCCACCAGGGCCGGCGCCGATGATTATGATATCAAATGTTTCATTCATAAATTTTCTCTTTGAATTTCAGACACTGAACAAGGAATACTGAGCTTCTAAAGCTGGAGTCCCTTGTTCAGTCTTCTGCGGTTCATCTCACCAGCAACACATCAAATGCCGCGATATTCTTGCGCAGTGCGGCGAGGAATTTCGCCGCCGGAGCGCCGTCCGCCGCGCAATGGTCAAACGTCAGCGACAATCCGATGTGCGGAATAAATTCCACGCCACCGTCTTTCTTCATCACCGGCTTCGGCTGAATACTGCAGACGCCGAGAATTCCAACCTCCGGCGCGTTCAGCACCGGCGTAAAACTTTCAATTCCGGCGGCGCCGAGATTCGTCACCGTAAAGGTTCCGCCGGTCAGTGCGTCCGGATCAATTGTGCCTTCAATCGCCGCAACGGCAAGACGTTTGGCCTCGGCGGAAATCTGCTTCAATGTTAAGCGGCTGGCAAAACGGATGACCGGCACCATCAGGCCGCGCGGCGTATCAACCGCGACGCCGAGATGAACGTCCGCAAAGCGAACCATTTTATCGCCAAGCCAGTGAGAGTTGAGTTCCGCAAATTCCGGCAGCGTGCGCGCGACGGCAAACAGAATAATGTCGTTAATGGTGACCCCGCCGACGCCGGCGGTCTCCGGTGCAGCTTTGCAGCGCGCGCGGAAATCGAGCATCGGGCGGGCATCCGCCGATGCGTTCATAGTTAACTGCGCCGTGTTCTGCAGCGACGCCAGCATCCGTTCGGCAACAATTTTGCGAATGCCTTTTACCGGAACTGTTTCAGTTGTGCCGGGGAAATCGAGCTCGGCGATCGCGCCGGCAATATTTTCCGGAGCAACGTCGGAAAGATCGCTCGACAGAACGCGCCCGCCGATGCCGCTTCCGCTCGCCGGAGCAAACGCGCCGCCGGCGGCAACTTTTGTTTTTGCCGCCGGAGATAGCACCGCTTTACCGTCCAGTGCCGCCAGCACATCGCGTTCAATAATCCGTCCATCCGGGCCGGAGCCGGCGAGAACGGATGCATCAACACCTTTCTCTACTGCCAGATTGCGCGCGCGCGGCGAAACGCCGGCGCCGGCGCTGCCGGCGGAAGTTTGAATATCGAATCCAGAGTTTCCAATCGCAGAAGTTTTCTTCACTTCATCATTCGACATCCCTTGTTCATTGTTCTGCGGTTCTGCAGTTTTTTGTTCGGCATTCTGCGGTTCTTCCGGACGCAGTCCGGAAATATCTTCGCCTGCTTCGCCGATGGCGGCGATCACTTTCAGCACCGGAACATCGGCGTCCGCCGGATAAAAAATCCCGAGCACGGTCCCGTCCACCGGCGCCTCAACTTCAAACGTCGCTTTATCGGTTTCCACTTCGCAGAGCGGCTGACCGGCTTTCACTGCGTCGCCCTCTTTCACGTGCCAGCCGATGATGATGCAGGATTCAACGGACTGCCCCTGTCGCGGCATTAAAACTTCTGTAGCCATAATATTCTCCTTTTCGGCATTTCCGATTTACGGTTGCCAATTTATAATTTTTATTCGCGTTAAGTCAGCGTTGTTTCACGGTTTAAAAATTAATCTGTTACTTTATAATTCGCAATTCGTTATTCAGTGTTCTGCGGTCCTTACGCCTTAATGACCTTCACGTTCATATCTGTAAAACTTTGTTCAAATCTGGCGTGCAGGAATGCATCAGTTATGAGTGCATCGACGCCGCTAAATGGTAAAATTTTTGCAAAACCGGCGTTGTTAAACTTACTGGATTCACCGACGGCATAAACGCGGTCAGCCTGTCCCGCCATTTTGCGCACGAAGTCAGCACTCTCGATACTGTTTGCCGTAAAACCCTGTTTCGCCGATGCGCCGTCGATACCGACAAACGCTTTCGCCACATGAAACTGTTCCACCGCCTGCATCGCTAGCGGTCCGACGATGCCCTCTTCCGCCGGACGGAATTCCCCGCCGACGAGCGTGACGCGCAGCTGCGGATTGGCACGCGCATAGGTAAGCAGCAGCGTATTATTTGTGACGATATGAATATCGCGTTTGCCGAGCAGATATTTTGGAATGAGTGCAGTCGTTGTACCGGCACTGATGATCACCGTATCACCGTCATCAATCAGCTGCACCGCCGCTTTCGCAATGGCTGCTTTAATCTCCTTTTTCGCGCGCATGCGCTCGATGATTTTCGGATGAAACGCCGGCATTGCACCACCGTGCGTGCGTACAATAAAACCCTCTTCTTCAAGCGACGCCAGATCCGCGCGCACCGTTACCGCCGTCACGCCGAAACGTTCCGCCAGCTCTGTTACACTGATCTCACTGTCATCTGCCAGCAGATCAAGAATCTGTTTTTTGCGCTCTGGTAAGATCGCCGCCACGCCACTCTCTACTTTCGTTTCTGTTTCTTTATTCTTTCACTTAATCATTGATTTACTTTTATTTCAACACCTATTTTGTGTTTTTATGCGTTTCTTTCTTTTCGCACCGAACATTTAATTTGATTGCAGATTTATCGAACAGGACTACTCTTGACCGGCAATTACAAGCAAGGAGATCCCCGTGAAATATGAATTCATGCACCCGCGCGAAGAACTGGCCATGACGCTCGACCGGATTTATCAATATAAAATGACCACAACGTCTGGAGGAAATCTTTCGATTATCGACGAAAATGGCGATATCTGGATTACGCCGGCGCGCGTTGATAAAGGCCGGCTTACGCCGGCGGATATTGTCTGTGTCCGTAAAAACGGAACGATCGAAGGCCGCCATCCGCCCTCATCCGAATTTCCATTTCATAAAGCCATTTACGAAGTACGGCCGGATATCCGCGCCGTTGTACACGCACACCCGATGGCGCTCGTGGCATTCAGCTGTGCGCATGTTGTGCCGGAGACCAAATCGTTTCCCGAAGCATGGAACACCAACGGACTCGTCGGCTTTGCACCATACGGAATCCCCGGCAGCGCCGACCTGGGAGCAAAGATTGCCGGAAAATTTAAAGAAGGTTTTGACAGCGTGATACTTGAGAATCATGGCGTTTGCTGCGGCGGAGAAAATCTGCAGGACGCTTTCCAGCGGTTTGAAACACTGGAACTCTGCTGCAAAATCCAAATTAAAGCCAATCTGCTCGGTACGCCGCAAACACTGAGCGATGCACAGCTCCAGCTGCAGGAAAAAAGTTATACCAAGCTGGAACCATTTGAATACAGCGTTGATCGCATGAGCATTCGCGAAAAAGAACTGCGTTGCGAACTCGCGCGCTTTATCCGGCGCGGATATCAGCAACGCCTGCTTACCAGCAGCACCGGCAGTTTTTCGGCGCGCATCGACAACGACTCATTTCTGATTACGCCTCACCCGCTCGACCGGCGCGTCATTGAACCGGAAGATCCCGTAATGATCCGCAAAGGCAAAAAAGAATTCGGCAAACGTCCGAGCCGGGCTGTACGTGCACATCAGGCAATTTATGACGCACACCCCGAAATCAACGCCGTTATCAATGCCTACCCCGTCAACTGTATGGCCTTTTCTCTCTGCAACGAAACCATTGATACGCGCACCATTCCGGAAAGTTATATTTTCGTGCGCGACGTCCAGCTGCTGCCGTTCGAAACTTCATTTAACGACTATGCCAGACTCACCGCAACCTTAACGCCGGAAACGCCGGCGTCAGTGCTGTGCAACAACGGTGTGATGGTGGTCAGCGAAGATGTCCTCGGCGCATTTGATAAACTCGAAGTTCTCGAAAGTTCAGCTGAAGCCATTCTCAACAGCAAACCCATCGGCGGCACTGTTCCGATGAACGCAGGAATCATCGCCGACCTGCGCAAAGCATTTCATATGGATTAACATCACACTGTGATTATAAATTTTTCAGGTTGGCGTTTATTTTTCCCGGCAGTCCGCTACACTGCGCCGCATGAGAATTAATCCTTTCAAGGCATGGCGGCCGGCGGATAACACAAAGGCCGGAGAAATTGCATCGGTTCCATATGATGTGGTCGATACAAAACAGGCGCACAAACTGGCGGAAGGCAGGCCGCTGTCGTTCCTGCACGTTGTCCGTTCCGAAATTGATCTGCCGGAAAACACAGATCCGTATTCCGGCGCTGTTTATGCGAAAGCCAAGGAAAATTTTGAAAACCTCAAAACGAACGGTTTTCTGCGGCGCGAAACCTCACCATGCATCTATCTTTATAGCCAGCAGATGGGAAATCATACGCAGTACGGCATCGTGGCAACCTGTAATATAGAGGACTATGAAAACGGACTGATTAAAATTCATGAAAAAACGCGCAAGGTAAAAGAACAGGACCGCACGCGCCACGTCGACGAAGTGAACGCCAACACCGGTCCGGTTTTTCTAACCTATCGCGATGATGAAACAATAACCGGTATGATGGCCGGCATCGCCGCTGCTGAACCGCTCTACAACATCACCGCACCGGACGAGATCATTCACAAGATCTGGAAGATTGAAAACACTGCGCCACTCATTGAAGCATTCAGTAAGATTCCGGCGTTCTACGTTGCGGACGGACATCATCGTTCCGCCAGCGCCGTCAGCGTTGGACGTCAGCGTCGCGCCGCCAATCCGGATCACACCGGCGATGAACCGTACAACTGGTTCCTCAGCGTAATCTTTCCGGCGGGGCAGTTAAAAATTCTGCCGTACAACCGCGTGGTGTTTGATCTCGCCGGAAAAACGGAAGATGAGTTTTTCGCCGCGCTTGAAAAAGCATTCACCGTCACAAAAGCCGAACAGAAAGTGCCGGACGGTCCCGGTGCCGTCAGCATGTACATCGCCGGAAAATGGTATTTGCTCGAACCGAAAGCCGCGCTCCCGAACGATCCGGTGGCATCGCTCGACGTCAGCATTCTGCAGGATCGCGTTCTCGCGCCGCTGCTTAACATCGACGATCCGCGCGAAAGCGACCGCATCGACTTTATCGGCGGAATTCACGGAACTGCCGGGCTTGAGCATCGCGTCGACTCCGGCGAAGCTGTTATCGCATTTTCGCTTTACCCGACTACACTTGATCAGCTCATGGCCGTCGCCGACGCCGGACTGCTCATGCCGCCGAAAAGCACCTGGTTCGAACCGAAACTCCGCTCCGGATTTTTGGTCAATACGCTGGACTAAATTTTAGACAGGATAAAAGGACTAGACTCCCGGATAAAAATCCTGCTATCCGGTCAAAATTCTCTATTGCTCTGCAAAAAAATGTAATGCCGGTTCAGAATTGGATGAAAGTTCCCAGCCGCGTGCAATGCGATACCCCGGCAGCCAGATAATTTCTCCGGCACACTCAACCAGCGGCCAGTTTGTGCGCCGGAGTCTTGGAATTTTTAAATCGGTAAAAATATCCTGCAATTTTTTTGCGCCGGACATGCCGTACGGATTCATCCGGTCGCCGGCGCGCGGCGTGCGAATGATCATTTCATTGGCACCGATTTTTTCCAGTGAAACTGACGCACACCATTTTCCGCGCAGAATTCCGGTGGATTCTTTGATGCGGATCTGGAAAGTAGACGCGACGCCCTCGTCGCGTTCTTTGCACGCGTGACGCGACGAGGGCGTCGCGTCTACTTTCAATGCGCCGTATTCATTCACTAATCGAACACCGTTAATATCGAGAAATTTTGTTCCGGACGCGCCGGCGGAAAATTGAATAATTTTTTCAACAGTTGCGAAATCCGGCGCAATACCGTTTTCAATCAGCCAGTCACGGATTGTCCGGCGCTGCAATGCCGCCGGTGTTTTATCTTCTTCCTCGCGCAGAATTGACATGGTCCGCAACAAATTTTCGGCGGCGCGCGGATTCAATTCACTGAACGCCGGTAAAATTTTATGCCGTACAAAATTACGCGGAATTGAATCGTCGATATTCGTCGCATCTTCGCGCCATTCGATTTTTTCGTTTTGCAGCCATTCAATAATTCCGGCGCGCCGGAATTCGAGCAAAGGCCGGATTAATGTTACGTCATCGATATTTTGAATAAACCGCATACCGCCGAGTCCGCCGGCACCGGCGCCGCGCGCGGCGCGCAGAAAAAATGTTTCCAGCTGATCATCGGCATGATGCGCCAGTGCAATTCGTGCGCCGGAAAATTCACCGAATAATTCATGGCGCGCTTCGCGCGCCGCCATTTCGACTGAGATCTTTTTCTCTTTTGCCCGCACCGGAACATCCACTTTTCTGGCAATGTACTCCACATCGAGCTTCCGGCAGAGTCTCTTCACAAACATTTCGTCGGCATCAGCATCGGCTCCGCGAATACCATGATTCAAATGCGCGGCCGCCGGTGAGTAACCGAGCCGGCAGAGAATGTGCAGCAGTGCCACGGAATCCGCGCCGCCGGAAATTCCGGCAACGAGTTTTGCATTCGCCGGAATTAAATTTTCCCGCTTAATAATGGATTCGACTTTTTCAATCAGGCTCACAGAATGATCTAACCACTAATTCACATGAATCGGCACTAACAATTTATTAGTGAAAATCAGTGAAGATGAGTGGTGCTTATCCTAATTTTTCCAGACCGCCCATATACGGACGAAGCGGCGCCGGAACTGTAACGGTGCCGTCGGCGTTCTGATTATTTTCAAGCAGCGCAACAACGAGTCGCGGCAGTGCAACACCGGACCCGTTGAGTGTGTGTGCGAACTGCGCTTTGCCGTTTGCATCACGGCAGCGGATGCGCGCGCGGCGCGCCTGATAGTCCCAAAAGTTGCTGACGGACGAGACTTCGAGCCATTTTTCAACGCCCGGCGCCCAAAGTTCGATGTCGTAACATTTGGCGGCGCTAAAGCCGAGATCACCGGTGCAGAGTTCGATAACGCGATAGTGTAAGCCAAGTTTCTGCAGAATGGCTTCGGCTTCACCGACGAGTATTTCGTGCTGCTTTTCAGATTCGCCGGGATTAACGAAGTTGACCATTTCCACTTTATCGAACTGATGCAGGCGCAACAGTCCGCGAGTATCGCGCCCGGCAGCACCGGCTTCGCGCCGGAAACACGGCGTGTATGCCGTTAATTTCAGCGGCAGTTCAGCATCAATAATTTCGTCGCGATAAATATTGGTTACCGGAACTTCGGCAGTCGGCACCGGATACAGTCCATCGAGCTGAATGTGGTACATGTCTTCGGCAAATTTCGGCAGTTGACCGGTACCGGTCATTGCATCGCTATTACAAAAAAACGGCGGCTCCACTTCGGTGTAACCGTGTTCGGTTGTGTGAACATCGAGCATGAATTGCACCAGCGCGCGCTGGAGTTTGGCGCCCTGACCGGTGTACAGCGGGAAGCCGGAACCGGCGACTTTGGCGCCGCGTTCAAAATCGGCGAGTTTCAGATCGGCGGCGATATCCCAGTGAGGCTTGATTTGAAAATCAAACTTCTTTTTTTCGCCCCGGCTACGAAGCACCGGATTAGCGGTTTCATCTTTTCCAGCCGGCACGCTAGGCAGCGGCATGTTCGGAATCAAGAGCAGTATACCGAGAATTTTTGCATCAAGTTCGCGCACCTGTTCGTCGAGCTCTGCAATGCGGTCTCCGGTTTTTCGTACGTCTTCTTTTGCAGCGGCGGCTTCGTCTTTTCTGCCGTCTTTCATCAGCGCGCCGATTTTTTTGGATACATCGTTACGCTGCTGCTTCAGCTCTTCGGCTTCGGTGATGGCGGCGCGACGCATGCGGTCAAATTCGAGCAGTCCGGCGATATCGGCTTCAGCATTACGGTTAGTGAGCGCCTGTTTCAGGGCGTCCGGATTTTCGCGGATGAGTTTGATGTCTAACATTGATTTTATCCTTATTTAAGGCGAGAACGCATACCCTACTTTAAATGGTTGCAGCCGTCGAGTGCAACGGCGAGCGCGGCAAGTTCGCCTATATTTTTGAGCGCACTGGCTTCGATACGGCAGACATCGATGGCGCCCTGCCACGCATATTTCGGCAGGCGCTCCATCATTTGCGGTAAAAACAGGTCGCCGTCATGAATGGCGACAGTGCCCATCACAATCGCGCGCGGATTGAGCGTCTGCAGCAGAATGCCAACGGCCTGCGCCATTTTTTCGATGAATACGTCCCAGCGTTTTAACGCGTACTCATCGCCTTTGCGAACAGCGTTGCAAATTTCTTTCATGCTGATGCATTCCGGATGGCCACCGGCTTCATTGAGAATTGCGGTTTGAATGTTGTTCGCGAGAATATCGTTGCGAATTTCTTCGGCAAATCTCCGTCCGCCGCAAAATGCTTCCCAGCAGCCGAATTTCCCGCAGCCGCACTGCGGGCCGTTTATATCAAGCGTATTGTGTCCGACTTCACCGCCAAGATCGTTCGGGCCGGCAAGGACTTTGCCGTCGATCATAATGCCGGCGCCGATGCCGGTGCTCATAGTGAGATAAATGAGATCGAGACCTTTGCATGCGCCGAAAAGATATTCGGCAATCCCGGCGCCGTTAGCATCGTTCTGCATAAAAGTCGGGCGGCGGAATTTATTTTCGAAGAAGTCGCCGATGCGAAAATTTGTCCAGCCTTTCATATTCGGCGTTTCAAACATCATCCGTTCTCTGGACGACATCGGTCCCGGCGAGGTGATTCCAATCGTTTCGATCTGGTCGGCGGTTAAACCGGCGTCGTTTAAAATGGTTTCGATCACTTCGGCGGCGCAGTTCAGCGTTGCCAGCGCATTGTGCGGATCGGTCGGAATACGCTGACTCGCAATAATCCCGCCATTTTCGTTACCGATCGACAGCGCGATTTTTGTGCCGCCGATATCAATGCCTAAAAAATTCATCGTCCATCTCCTCTAAAGAAAACAAAGCGCCAGTTTCTATCATGTTCGCTGGAAAAACTTAAAGCGGAAAGCATATAATGCGGCTCCGTTCCTCTCGCTATGAAATAATCATCAGCAGAATCATTGTTATTCCGTTGAAGACCGCGTGCATTGTGATCGGTACGAGCAGCGAGCCGGTGCGAACAGCGGCAAGGCTGAGCGCAACGGAGAGCAGCACAAGCGCGCCGAATGACGGCAGATGAAAATGCAGCGCGCCGAAGATCAGTGAAATTAAAATGATTCCGAGCCATTTGCCGGTATAGCGGATTGCCACCGGCAGCAGGATGCCGCGGAAAATGACTTCTTCAAATACCGGCGCGATGATGATGGCGGACAAGAAAAGCAGTACACGCACCGGCCACACCGCATCCGCCGCAAGCATCACGGTGATGTCCTGCAAGGAAATGTCCTGCCCTAAGAAATAAAGAATCACTTGATACATCATGTTGAACAGCCAGAGCGGCGGCAGCATAGCGAGATAAAACAGAATTCCGGCAAAAATGAATTTCGGCGATCTGCCGCCAAAAAATTTCCCGGCGCCGGAAAATTTAAGGATCACCGGCAGCAGCAGCAAAAACGGTAGATGAAATACAGCCGCCTGAACCAGTATGGCGCGCGGCCCCGGCGTTCTTTCTGCGAAATAATGTCTGTAAATAAATGTCATCGCAAAAAACAGTCCGGCGAGCAAAAGGACGAGCAGAAAAATAATCCAAAACCTCAGCGACCGCTCTGCAATCCGGCGTGCGAGCTCCTGCCAGTCCGCCGGATTCCGGCGCGCTGCCTTCATGACGACCACCCATGCGATAATACCGGTGATGAGCAGAACCAGAAAAATAACGCCGGCCGCGATCATACCCGGCGTTTGCAGGTTAAAATCGCCGAACAGTCCGGACGGCGAAAAAAGGTCGGCAATCATTAGCGGTAGTTTCATCATCAGAACACAGTAGCCGCTTGCATGATTGTTTTAAATCAAATATCGTACCTCTCTTTTATTTTCAGGAGAGGCAGATGAAAGTTGGTTTAATCGGATGGCGCGGTATGGTCGGCTCAGTTCTGATGGAACGGATGCTGACGGAAAAGGATTTTGACGGCATTGAGCCGGTGTTTTTCTCTACGTCGCAAACCGGACAGGCCGCACCGGATGTCGGTCAGGGCGCTTCGATTCTGCAAGATGCTTATCATATTGATGCACTTGCAGCGATGGATGTGATTCTCACTTGCCAGGGCGGCGATTATACCGGCGAAATCCACGGCAGATTGCGTGCTGCCGGCTGGAACGGTTTTTGGATTGATGCGGCATCATCATTGCGTATGACTGACGATGCCGTCATCGTGCTTGACCCGGTAAACCGTCCGGTCATTGATAAAGCCATCGCCGCCGGAAAAAAAGATTTTATCGGCGGCAACTGCACCGTGAGTTTAATGCTGATGGCAATCGGCGGACTGTTTAAAGCGGAACTGATCGAATGGATTTCTTCGATGACATATCAGGCGGCGTCCGGCGCCGGTGCAAATAATATGCGCGAACTGCTTTCTCAAATGGGTACGCTGCATCAGGCTGTTACAGCAGATCTGGCAAATCCGGCGGCGGCAATTCTCGACATCGACCGGAAAGTAACCGCCAGCCTGCGCAGCGATAAAATTCAAACCAAATTTTTCGGCGCACCGCTCGCCGGATCGCTGATTCCATGGATCGACAAACCGGTTGACGACGGACAGACGCGTGAAGAGTGGAAAGGTTTTGCGGAAACAAATAAAATTCTACAAACCGTGATACCGATTCCGATCGACGGACTTTGTGTGCGCATCGGCGCAATGCGCTGCCACAGTCAGGCGCTAACGATCAAACTGACAAAAGATGTTTCTGTTGAAGATGTGACAGAAATTATCCGTAACGATAATCAGTGGGTGAACATTATCGATAACACACGCGAAGAAACACTTGCCGGACTCACGCCGGCGGCAGTTTCCGGTACGTTGACCGTGCCGGTCGGGCGCATCCGTAAAATGAATATGGGACCGGAATATTTAACGGTATTTACTGTCGGCGATCAGCTTCTCTGGGGTGCTGCCGAACCGCTGCGCCGAATGCTGCGTATTCTGCGGGAAAAATAATTACAATATTTTTGGTTTATCATCGAAGAGCATCTCTGAGTTGCCTTTAAGTTGAGAGATCAGGCTGGTCGTAGATTTTCAGATGCATACAGGTTTCGTTGCGGTACCCGTGAGTCTGTCGCGTCAGCCAACCGGTCTTGTTGCTGAACCTTTCCGGCTATACATGACTCAGATGCCCGTGCTTCCATACGTACGAACTTCACGAGCGTCACAACAAAACCTCTTTTCAATTATGCGAAATTTTTTGTACGTTATTGAAAAGAAATCTGAGTTAGAAAAATCGATGCGTTGAATAGAAAGGAAGAAATCGTACCGCCGGCGGCCTGATAAAAATCGCGATTCTGACAGGGTTGACTGTTAGATCGGATCGTGGCTGATACAATCAAACAATGTTTCTAGAGCGTTTTTGATTTAATTTGACGTACAGGACGATTTGTCATGGTGCTGTAATGACAACACAAACGTATCATCTGCCGTTAAAGAAACGGATTATTGCCGCCAGAAAAAATAGGTGCAACAGCGCACTGGTTTCAAGTTTCTGTACGTACGGTTGAACGATACTGGAAGCAGTATCAGCAGACGGGTTCGGTTAAGTCGAAGCAGCGCGGCGGCTATCGCCGTTCACGACTAACCGAGCATGAGCGGACATTACAGAAAAAGGATTAGCAAACAACCGGACTTGACGCTCAAAGAGATGCAGCGCCGGTGCAAGGATGTCCTGGGAATCCGGATTGGAATCAACGCCTTATGGTACCAGCTTGACCGGCTGAGGTTGAGATTAAAAAAAACGTTGCACGCCAAAGAGCAATTTCGTAATGATGTAAAGCACGCTCGCAAGCTGTGGCAGCAGCAGCAATGGAATCCGAATCAGTTAATTTTTGCTTAAATTCAGTATAATTTGGTTGATTTTCATTCGTATTGCCTCATATAAAAAAGACACCGAAGGGGTGCTGATTTTTGATCGTTGACGGGCATGGGGTAGTTCTTTTGTTATGGTTTGTCAAGCGGCGGTTTTCCCGGCCTGTTTTTTCAGTTCTTCCATGCGGCGTAATTGCTTTTCGATCCGCCGGTTGAGATCGAACGGGTCCAGTGTGTTATACTCCTCTTTCAGCGCGT
>Ga0265293_10000363_pt1 | contig 110039 bp, 106 predicted proteins | sample Munlanlewell138R_FD_192505 | JGI IMG/M metagenome (GOLD analysis project Ga0265293, IMG submission 192505) | Leachate microbial communities from a municipal landfill in Southern Ontario, Canada - Leachate well 138R | ecosystem: Engineered > Solid waste > Landfill > Unclassified | place... | reverse complement strand
GGAATCAGGTCCTTCTCCACGTGGATGGGGCGGATGTTGCCGAGGCCGCCGGCGATCATGATGGGTTTGTGGTAGCCGCGCACCTCGTCGCCGCTGGGGCCCGGCACCTTCTCCTCGAAGGTGCGGAAATAACCGTTGATGGACGGGCGGCCGAACTCGTTGTTGAATGAGGCGGCGCCGATGGGGCCTTCCAGCATGATGTCCAATGCGGAGACGATGCGGCCGGGTTTACCGAAATCGGTCTCCCAGGGTTGTTCGAAACCGGGGATGCGCAGGTTCGACACGGAAAAGCCGGTAAGCCCCGCCTTGGGCTTGCCGCCGCGGCCGGTGGCGCCCTCGTCGCGGATCTCGCCGCCGGAGCCCGTGGCCGCGCCCGGGTGCGGCGAAATGGCGGTGGGGTGGTTGTGGGTCTCCACCTTGATCAAGATGTGCACCGGTTCCGGGTGATAGCAGTATTCGCCGGTAGACGGATCCGGGAAAAAGCGGCCCGCGACCGCCCCCTCGAGCACCGCGGCGTTGTCCTTGTAGGCGGATAGCACGCCTTCCTTGTGGTGGTGGAAGGTGTTGCGGATCATCTTGAACAGGGAGTGTTCCTGTTTCCGGCCGTCGATGACCCAATCGGCGTTGAAGATCTTATGACGGCAGTGCTCGGAGTTCGCCTGTGCGAACATCATGAGTTCCACGTCGGTGGGATTGCGGCCGAGCTTCTGGAAGTTCTCCACCAGGTAGTCGATCTCGTCCGGCGCCAGCGCGAGGCCCAGCTCGCCGTTGGCCGCCACCAGCGCGTCGCGCCCGCCGCCGAGGATGTCCACGGTGGTGAGCGGTGCGGGCTCGGCGACCAGGAACAGGCCCTCGGCCTCTTCCAGGGCGGGAAACACCGCCTCGGTCATGCGGTCGTGCAAAAACGCAGCGACTGCCGTGAGCTCACCATTGTCGAGCGGCACGTCGCCTGCCTTGGCCACATACCAGGCGATGCCGCGCTCAATGCGATGGATGTGCTTGAGCCCGCAATTGTGGGCGATGTCCGTGGCCTTGGTGGACCAGGGCGAAATGGTGCCCGGGCGCGGCGTCACCAGCAGCAATTGGCCGCGGGGATTCTCCACCTGGATGGTCGGCCCGTAGCTGAGCAGGCGTTCCAGCACCACCGTCTCATCGTTGGACAAACTCCGTTCCAGGTCCGCGAAATGCACGTATTCCGCATAGAGATGCTCCACCGCGGGCACGCGCTCACGCACCTGGGCGAGCTTCTTGTCGAGACGGAACGGAGAAAGGGCGGGGCTGCCGCGCAGGATCAGCATGGTTCGGCCTTAAGAGGAGCGTTTCCGGAAGAGCGCAATTCTACCGGACCGGGGCGGGGATGTCAGATGGGGGGGAAGAAAAGCCATTACCCACGGGCGACACGGGCGACACGGGGGACACGGGGGACACGGGGGAAGAAGAACTCTTGCTCGGAAAGGCTCTTTTGTGGGAGCGAGCTTCTGCTCGCGATCCGAGCAGTCGTAGGTCACGTTGCGAAGCTACATGACATCTTCGCGCCGGATCTGTCACGTAGGCGCTGCGCGCCAACGTGACCTAAGCGCGGGTGCATGCGTACGGCCTGAACAATAGTTCTTCTCCCCGCGTCCCCCGTAGTTACTGCTTTTTCTTCAACCGCTCAATTACAATCCGCCGCATGAACGACACTGCCCTGCCCCGCTGCGGCCTGATACGCCGCCTTGCCGCCATCGTGTACGACGCCATTTTGCTGTTTGGCGTGGTGTTCCTCGCCGGCGTGCTGATCCAACCGCTCACCAAGGTGATCAGCCCGGACAATCCGTTCTTCACGCTGTATTTCTTCGCCGTGGTGTTCGCCTTTTTCGGCGGGTTCTGGACCCATGGCGGCCAGACCCTGGGCATGCGCGCCTGGCGTGTGCGCGTGCAGCGCCCGGACGGCCAGCCCATCACCTGGGGCCAGGCCGCGCTGCGCTATCTGGTGGCCATCCTCTCCTGGGTGGCGCTGGGCCTCGGCTTCCTCTGGTCCCTCATCGACCGCGAAAAACGCACCTGGCACGACCTCGTTTCCGAAACCGTGCTGGTCGTGCTGCCGAAGGAGAAGAAAAAGCAGTAACCACGGGGGACACGGGGTGAAGAAGAGGCGGTCTTGTGAGAGCGAGCTTCTGCTCGCGACCCGAGCAGTCGTAGGTCAGGTTGCGAAGCTACGTGACATCTTCGGGCCGGATCTGTCACGTAGGCGCTGCACGCCAACGTGACCTACGCGCGGGTGCATAAGTACGGCCTGAACGATAGTTCTTCTCCCCCTGCCCCCCGTGTTTGGCTTTTCTTTTTTGCCGCTAAACCACCCGCCGCATCAACAGCCACCAGATCCCGAAAACCACCACGGTCGGGAGTGCTGCGCTGAGAAAGGGTGGTAATTCGTACACCACACCGAAGCGACTGAAGATGGCGTTGAACAGGTAGAAGCCGATGCCGATCAGCACGCCGACCATGATGCGCTGACCGATGCCCACCGAGCGCAGCGAACCGAACACGAACGGCAGCGCCATGAGCACCATGCCGGCGGTGGCAAACGGCGTGATCACACGGATCCAGAAGGCGAGTTCGTACTGTTTCGAATCCAGGTTGTTGCCACGCAGGTAGACAACGTACTGGTACAGATCCCAGGCGGACAGATTCTGGGGCGGCACCGCCGCCACACGAAACACGTCCGGTGTGAGTCCTGCCTTCCAGTCACGCGTCTTTTCCCGGCTCACGCGCACGGCGTCCGTACCGATGTAACTGGTGCGCACATTGTGAAGTCGCCAGGTACGCCCCGTGTACTCGGCGCGCGTCGCGGCAATCGCCTCCACCAGCCGGTGTTGCCTGTCGAAGCGGTAGATGCGCACATTGCTCGCGATGCCGTCCGGCAGCAGGCGACCGATGTTGATGTAGTTGACGTAGGTGTCGTCTTCGCGCACCCACACGCCGTCGTCCGCGCCGATGCTGATGTTCTTGGCCAGCTGCGTCACACGCTGCACCCGCGCCTGTTTTTCCAGTGGCGGCGCCAGCACCTCGCCCATGATCACCGCGAACAGCACCATGACGAGACCCACCTTGAATACCGACAGGGTGATACGCCGCACCGACACGCCGGCGGCGCGGATCACCGTGAGTTCGCTGGTGCTCGCCAGGGAACCGAGGCCGAGCAGGGTGCCGAGCAGGGCGATCATGGGAAACAGCTCGTAGATCTGACGCGGGATGAGCATGGCCACATAGGCCACCGCGCTCGCAAAGGTGTAGGTGCCGCGGCCGACGTCTTCCATCTGGTCGACGAAGGACATGAACACGTACACGGACAGCAGCACCAGCATGACCACGCCGCTGTGTGCCAACACCACGCGCGCAATGTAGCGGTCCAGTGTCTTCATGCCGCGGCCCTCCGTCGCCACCAGGGGCGCCATGGACGGGGCATCTGCTCCTGGCGCCGCAACAGGAACAGCACCACGCCCAGCATGAGCAGATGCACCCACCACACGCCCAGCCAGGGTGACACCACCTCGCGATCCACCCATGAGGCGGCCATGCTGATGAGGTTGTGGTAGACGACGTACACGACCAGCCCGGTGAACAGCTTCCCGTAGCGGCCCTGACGCGGATTGGTGCGCGCCAGCGGCACCGCCAGCAGTCCGAGCAGCAGGGCAGAGAGGGGCGTGGAGAGGCGCTCCTGGAGTTCGGCGGTGCGTCCGGGATTACCGCCCAGCAAGGCCCGGGTCGGCAGCGAGCGCATGGCGCGGTTCGAGGCGATCACCGCGCGCTGGTCGATGCGCAGGCCGTGGGTGTCGAAGCGGATGATGCGGAAATCGGCATGGCCGGGATGGCCGTCGTAGCGATAGCCGTCCTCCAGCACCAGATAGCGGTCGCCGGTCTCTGGATTCACTTCCTGTCGGCCGCGTGCCGCGGAGACGACCACCGGCACGCCCTCCTGGGTAACGCTTCTGGCAAACACCGTACGCAGCGTCTTGCGATCGCGCGAGATCTCCTCCACGTAGATGAGATGCTCAGTACTGCCGCCCGTATTGAAACGACCCGCGACGATACCTTCAACTTCCGTGCGCGCCTGAGCCTCGTCAAGCACCTGCTGGCTGCGCTCGTTGGCGTACGGGACGATGAACAGCGAGAGCGCTGCCGCCACCATCCCGACCACCGTCGCCAGTGCGCCGACCGCGCGCAAGGTGTGCCGCGGGCGCACACCGCACGCAGCCAGCACCACCATTTCGCTGTCCTGGTACATGCGCCCCAGCGCCAGCAATACGGCCAGGAAGAAGGCCAGCGGCACCAGTACGGAAAGGTTCGCGATGCTCTTAAGCGCAAAAAGCGTGAGGACCACCTGCTGCGGATAGGCGCCGCTGGCCGCCTCGGAGAGGACGCGCGCAAACGTGGCGCTCAGGATGATGAGCACCAGCAGGAAGCCGACGCCCAGCAGCGTCATGCCGAGCTCGCGGAAAAAGTAACGATCGATGATCACGCGTGGTCCGCGCCGTTGAAGAGGCTGCCAAGTTTACGCTATAGATATCTGCGGAAAAACGGCGCTACTGCCCAAGAACAACCAAATACCGGAGCCGCTTCATGCAATTCCTCGCCAAGGCCGGTGCCGCCGACAAGCTGCGCACCGCCTGCCTCATCACCGCCGTCTTTGAGAACAAGAAGCTCAGCCCGGGCGCTGCCGCCCTGGACAAGGCGAGCGGCGGCGCCATCACCGAGGCCCTCAAGAGCGGTGACCTGAAGGGCAAGGCCGGCCAGACGCTCATGCTGCGCAAGCCCGCCGGACTCGCCTGTGAACGCCTGCTGCTGGTGGGCGCGGGCAAAGAAGAGGAGCTGGGCGATGCGGCCTATCGCAAGCTCTGGCAGGGCGCCGTCAATGCCGTGAAGGACACGGCGGCCAAGGAAGCCACGGTCCTGCTGCTGGAACTGCCGGTCAAGGGCCGCGACGCCCGCTGGAAGGCGGGCCAGGCGGTGGAGGCGGCCAGCCAGGCGCTGTACCTGTTCGACGAGACCAAGAGCGAGAAAAAGCCCGAGGATCGGCCGGTCCTCGCCAAGCTCACTCTGGTTACCGCCAATGCCGCAGAGACCCGCGCCGCCGAGGCGGGCATCCGCCAGGGTGAGGCCACCGCCGCCGGCGTGGCCCTGGCCCGCACCCTCGGCAACCTGCCGGGCAACATCTGCACCCCCAGCTATCTCGGCGAGCAGGCCAAGGCCATCGGCCGCAAGTACAAGACCGTGAAGGTGAACGTGCTGGACGCCAAGGCCATGGAGAAGCTCGGCATGGGCGCGCTGCTGTCCGTGGCCAAGGGCAGCCGCCAGCCGCCCCGTCTCATCGTCATGGAGTACAAGCCGGCGGGCGCGCGCAACAAGCCCGTGGTGCTGGTGGGCAAGGGCCTCACCTTCGATGCAGGCGGCATCTCCCTCAAGCCTGCGGCCGACATGGACCAGATGAAGTTCGACATGTGCGGCGGCGCCAGCGTACTGGGCGCCATGCAGGCCATCGCCGAACTGGGCCTCAAGCTGAACGTGGTGGCCGTGGTGCCCAGCTCCGAGAACCTGCCGGACGGCAACGCCAACAAGCCCGGCGACATCGTCACCGCCATGTCGGGGCAGACCATCGAGATCCTCAACACCGACGCCGAAGGCCGTCTCATTTTGTGTGACGCCCTCACCTACGCCAGGCGCTTCAACCCCGAGGTGGTCATCGACGTGGCCACGCTCACCGGCGCCTGCGTGGTGGCCCTGGGCAAGCACGCCGCGGGCGTGCTCGGCAACGACCAGGACCTGGTGGACGGGCTGCTGGCCGCGGGCCAGACGTCCGGCGACCGCGCCTGGCAGCTGCCCCTGTGGGACGAATACCAAGAACAGCTCAAGAGCAACTTCGCCGACGTAGCCAACGTGGGCGGCCGCTACGCCGGCGCCATCACCGGCGCCTGCTTCCTGTCGCGCTTCACCAAGGACCTGCGCTGGGCCCACCTCGACGTGGCCGGCGTGGCCTGGGCCGAAGGCGGCGACAAGGGCGCCACCGGCCGCCCGGTGCCGCTGCTGGTGCAGTACCTGGTCGACCGCGCCGGTGGCTAATCCAGGAAGAAAATCCAAACACAGAGGCACAGAGACGCAGAGGCCACAGAGGGAATGATCCGGAATTCTCTGCGTTCTCTGTGTCTCTGCGCCTCTGTGTTACTCCTTTCCCTGACCGGCGGAAACCATGACACGCGTTGATTTTTACATCCTGGAGGACGAGGACGGCGACGCCCGCTGGCGCTTCGCCTGTCGGCTCACGGAAAAGGCCTATCAGCAGGGTCATCGCGTGTATCTGCACGTGGACACGCCCGAGCAGGCGGCGCGCCTCGACGACCTGTTGTGGACCTTCCGCGGCGGCAGCTTCATCCCGCACACCAGCGGCACCACCAGCGACGACCCGGAGGCGCGGGTGCACGTGGGCTGCGGGGAGGACCCGCTCGACCACACCGACGTACTGGTGAACCTGGGCGTGCAGGTCCCCGCCTTCTTCAGCCGCTTCGAACGCATCGCCGAGGTCATCGACGACGACGAACAGCAGCGCCAGCAAGGCCGCGAGCGCTACCGCTTCTACCGCGAACGGGGCTACGCCCTGGAATCCCACACCATCAAGTCCGGTAAGACGGCCAACACCTGAGGCGACGGTCCACTAATCCGCGTTTATCTGCACTCGTGCTGCGCGCCCTGGGGACACCACCCTGCCCCACCCTCCCCCCAAGCCGTTATAATGGCCGACTTCATTTTCCGGCCCTTTTCCCGAGCATCCCCTCCATGGACAAGTCCTACAATCCCCACGATATCGAGCAACGCTGGTACGCGACCTGGGAGCAGAACAACTACTTCGCCCCGCAGGGTGGGGAGCAGGCCTACTGCATCATGATCCCGCCGCCCAACGTCACGGGCTCGCTGCACATGGGTCACGCCTTCCAGGACACCATCATGGACGGGCTCATCCGCTATCACCGCATGCGCGGCGAGAACACCCTGTGGCAGCCGGGCACCGACCACGCCGGCATCGCCACCCAGATGGTGGTGGAGCGCAAGCTGCTGGCCGAGGGCACCAACCGCCGTGACCTGGGCCGCGAGAAATTCCTCGAGCGCGTGTGGGAGTGGAAGGCCGAATCGGGCGGCACCATCACCCGCCAGCTGCGCCGCATGGGCGCCTCCGCCGACTGGTCGCGCGAGCGCTTCACCATGGACGAGGGCCTGTCCGCCGCGGTGAAGGAGGTGTTCGTACGCCTGTACGAGGAAGACCTCATCTACCGCGGCAAGCGCCTGGTGAACTGGGACCCGGTGCTGCTCACCGCCGTTTCCGACCTCGAAGTCATCAACGAGGAAGAGAACGGCTACATGTGGCACTTCCGCTACCCGCTGTCCGACGGCAGTGGTCACCTGGTCGTCGCCACCACCCGTCCCGAGACCATGCTGGGCGACAGCGCCGTGGCCGTGCATCCGGAGGACGAGCGCTACAAGCACCTCATCGGCCGCACCCTCACCCTGCCGCTGGTGGGCCGCGAGATCCCCATCATCGCCGACGACTACGTGGACCCGGAATTCGGCACCGGCTGCGTGAAGATCACGCCCGCCCACGACTTCAACGACTACAAGGTGGGGAGCCGTCACAACCTGCCGCAGATCAACGTGTTCACGCCGGACGCGAAGATCAACGACGAAGCGCCCGTGCAATACCGCGGCCTCGATCGCTACGAGGCCCGCGACCAGATCGTGCGCGACCTGAAGGAACTGGACCTGCTGGAAAAGGTGCAGGACCACAAGCTCATGGTGCCGCGCGGCGACCGCACCCATTCGGTCATCGAGCCCTTCCTCACCGATCAGTGGTACGTGAAGGTGGGCCCGCTCGCCGAAGAGGCCATCCAGTGCGTGGAAGACGGCCGCGTGCGCTTCGTGCCGGACAACTGGAAGAACACCTACTACGACTGGATGCGCAAGATCGAGGACTGGTGCATCAGCCGCCAGATCTGGTGGGGCCACCGCGTGCCGGCGTGGTATGACGAACAGGGCAAGGTGTACGTGGGCCGCTCCGAGGCCGAGGTGCGCGAAAAGCACAAGCTCGGTTTCGACGTGGCGCTGCGCCAGGACGAGGACGTGCTCGACACCTGGTTCTCCTCCGCCCTGTGGCCCTTCTCCACCCTGGGCTGGCCGGAACAGACGCCGGAACTGAAGACCTTCTATCCCACCTCGGTGCTGGTCACCGGCTTCGACATCATCTTCTTCTGGGTGGCCCGCATGATCATGATGGGCCTGAAGTTCATGGGCGACGTGCCGTTCCGCGAGGTCTACATCCACGGCCTGGTGCGCGACGCCCACGGCCAGAAGATGTCCAAGTCCAAGGGCAACGTGCTCGATCCCATCGACCTCATCGACGGCATCGACCTGGAAACCCTGGTGAAAAAGCGCACCTCCGGCCTCATGCAGCCGGAGATGGCGAAGAAAATCGAAAAACAGACCCGCGCCGAATTCCCCGAAGGCATCCGCGCCTACGGCACCGACGCCCTGCGCTTCACCTTCGCCGCCCTCGCCTCCACCGGCCGCGACATCAACTTCGACACGGGCCGCATCGAAGGCTACCGCAACTTCTGCAACAAGCTGTGGAATGCGGCGCGTTATGTATTGATGAACACGGAAGGCAAGGATTGCGGGCAGAACGGCGGCGACATCGAGCTCTCCGCCGCCGACCGCTGGATCCTCTCGCGCCTGCAACGCACCATCGCGACCACGACCGAGAACATCGACGCCTACCGCTTCGACCTGGCGGCGCAGGCCATCTACGAGTTCACCTGGAACGAGTACTGCGACTGGTATCTGGAATTGTCCAAGCCCGTGCTGACCGGCAGCCACTCGGAAGCCCTGCAACGCGGCACGCGCAAGACCCTGGTGGAAGTGCTGGAGGCCCTGCTGCGCCTCGCCCACCCCATCATGCCCTACATCACCGAGGAGATCTGGCAGCGCGTGGCGCCGCTGGCCGGTGCGCGCGGTGACACCCTCATGTTGCAGCGTTATCCCGTCGCCGACAACGCGCTCATCGACCCCGCGGCGGAGAACGAGATGCAGTGGGTCATGGACTTCATCGTCGGTATCCGCAAGATCCGCTCCAGCATGAACATTGCTCCGGGCAAGCCGCTGCCGGTGATGCTCCAGAACGGCAGTACCGACGACAAGGCCAAACTGGATCGCAACGGCGCCTTCCTCGCCACCCTCGCCCGCACCGAGAGCATCACCTGGCTGGAGCCGGGCAGCGAAGCGCCCGACTCCGCCGTGTCGCTGGTGGGCGAGATGAAACTCTGCATCCCCCTCGCCGGCCTCATCGACAAGGACGCGGAACTGGCGCGTCTCGCCAAGGAACTCGCCAAGCTGCGTAACGACCTGGAACGCGGCGAAACCAAGCTGGCCAACCCCAACTTCGCCGAAAAGGCCAAGCCCGAAGTGGTCGCGGCCGAGCGCAAGCGCGTGGAGGAAATACGCGGGGCGATTGCCAAGCTCGAAGAGCAGGTGGAGCGGATCGGCAAGCTGTAGCCTTCCTTGTGGGAGCGAGCTTCTGCTCGCGATTGGCGGGGTGGCGTTGCGGCGGTGTGTCGGACGGGTGACGACGTAGGTCACGTTGCGAAGCTACGTGACATCTTCGTGATAGTTGAACGACGCGCGTAGCGCATCCTTCGATTACCGTGGATTGTCACGTAGGCGCTCCGCGCCAACGTGACCTACGCCCCACTCGACCATCAACTCACCGTTTCCGCGCTATACCTCGCCAACAATCCCGTCCTCACCGCATGCCGATACACTCGCACGAAGAACCATCCCGCCCCCACCACGTACAACACCGCCAACACCACTCCGAAAAACAACGCCCAGGCCGAAAACGGCCCGCCGGCCAGCAAGGCACGCATCCCCTCGAAGACGTACGAGGGCGGCAGTGCGTGGGCCAGCACCTGCATCCAGTCCGGCAGGGTGGCCAGCGGATAGAACACGCCGACGAAGGGCGACAACAAGGCCGGGATGGGCCAGATGAGCCATTCCGCGGCCGGGCCGAGGCGCAGCACGGTGGCGCTCGCGAACACGCCCAGGGCGATGCCGAACAGGAACAGCACCAGCAGGAACGGCATGAACGCGAGGCCGTAGGCGAAGTAGGAAAGCCCAAATACCGCGCTCGCCAGCACCAGCATGACGAACAGCGCCAGGGTGCTGGTGACGATGCTGGAGACCACCAGCCCGCCCACGTATTCACCCACGGAAATGGGCGTCGCGAACAGGTTGAGGAAGTTGCGCGACCACACGTCCTCGAAAAATGTGGTTGTCACGCCCTGCATGACGCGGGTGAAGAAATCCCACAACAGCACCGCACCGAGCAGCAGCGGCACGAAATCCAGTTCCGCCGCGGACACCTGGTTGAGAAACCGCGTGATGTAGCCCCACAGCACGATATCGATGGCCACCCAGGCGAACAGCGGCAGGATGCGCGCGGGACTAACGCGCATCAGGTAGAACTGGCGCAAGGCCACGGCGGCGATACGCTGAAGGCTCACGCTTTACCCCGTCCCAGCGCCAGCGGCTCGCGCGTCAGGGTGATGAACAGTTCTTCCAGGTTGGGCTTGCCGTGCTCACGTGGAAGTGTCTTCGGGTTTCCCTCCAGCAGGATCCGTCCGCGGGACAGGAACAGCACCCGATCGCACACCGCTTCCACCTCGTACATGTTGTGGGAGGTCCACAGCACGCCGCAGGTGCCGCGAGAGGCGAAATCGCGGATACGGTGGCGGATGTCGTCGGCGGCGGACGGGTCGAGCGAGGCCGTGGGTTCGTCCAGCAATAGCAGGCGTGGACTGTTCAGCATGGCCTTGGCGAGGGACACGCGGGTCTGCTCGCCGGAGGACAGCACGCCGCACTTGGTGTCATGAAAGCGCGCGAGTTCGTACTGCGCGAGCAGCGCATCGATGCGCTCTTGGAGATCGCTCACGCCATACAGCATGCCGAAGATGCGCAGGTTCTGGTAAACGGTGAGATTGCCGGGAAGCGGCGCGTAAACCGCCGCGAAGTTGGTACATGCCAGGGCACCGGCACGATCTTCCGCCAGCGGGATCCCTTCGATGCGTATGCTGCCCGCAGTGGGTTCGAGCACGCCGAGCACCATGCTGATGATGGTGGTCTTGCCGGCGCCATTGGGCCCCAGCAGGCCGACGATCTCGTTGCGTCCAACCGTGCATGACACCTGCTCCACGGCACTGTGGTCGCCGTAGGTCTTGCACAGCCCGTCCACGGCAAGTACCGGACTAACCGCTTGCTGCATCGTTTTCCCTTCGAACTCGTTCCCGAGCGTAAGCGTAGCCCCCACGCGGGCGCCCACCTTTCCAACGGCGGATGCACGCCGTAACATGCGCCTGGCGTTCCCGAACGTGCCACACAGCGGATGAATGCATTCCAACCGCCGCAATGCCGCTGCCGGTAATAACCGCCCGTAGGAGCCCACACCGTGGGCAAATGCCTTTCAACAGCCGCGCTTCGGCCAGGCCGCGTTCGCCGACGGTGTCGGCTCCTACAGGGGAAAATGTGCCGTAGCTTGGGCGAATGCCTTTTGCACCGCCGCGCTTCGTGCGCCGAATTCGCCGACAGTGTCGGCCCCTACAGAAGAACACGCGCCATGATACTCGACACCCTCGCCAACGCCCGGCGCTACCACGCCCTGCACCACCGCTTTCCCGAAGCGTTCCGTTTTCTGAGCGAAACGGATCTACCATCCCTTGCGCAGGGCCGGCATGACATCGCGGGCGATGCATTGTTCGCCATCGTCTCCCGGGCCAACGGGCGTACCCGTGCCGAAGCGCCGTTGGAATGCCATCGCCGCTACATCGACATCCAGTTCATCATCGCGGGCACGGACGAGATGGGCTGGAAGCCGGCCCGGGACTGCTTGCATCCACGCGGTGAATACAGCCAGGAAAAGGACATTCTGTTTTTCGACGATGCGGCGGACAGCTGGGTGAAGACGCCTGCGGGCGGGTTCTGCATCTTCTTTCCCGAGGACGCGCATGCCCCGCTGGTGGGCACCGCCCCCATTCACAAGCTGGTGGTGAAGGTCGCGGTCTGAACACCGGGAAACCGCCCCGGTTTCCACTCGCGACGTGAAGAAAATGTCTGCCCGGGCATCACGGCGTGCGGGTTTGTCGTGAAAACGTGACGCGCTCCACCCAGCGCCTGTGGCAGCGGTCCTAGGGTACGGACTTTTCGAACCCGGAGACCGCCCATGAGCTGGAAGGATACCTTTATCGAAGACTATGCGGGCCATCCGCTGCGCGTCGCGCTCAACGTGTTCATCGTCGCCGCCATCGGCATTCTGCTGGGCCATTACCTCTTCGGGCTGGAGATCTCCTCGCGGTTTCTCATCGGCGCCATGCTGCCTGCGCTCGGCGCCATGCTCGCGGCCAGTTACATGAAGGCGCAACGTGATCCGAGGAGGCGCTGACGGCGCCCGCCTGCTCGCCATTTCCGCCAAAATCATCGCAAGGCTTGCTGTTCCGGGCCCCGGAGGGGAAAGGCCCGTCTAGACTTCGGGTTTTCACGGCCAGGGAGGCCTGCATGCTCGATACGTCGTATACCATCGCGCGCGCCATTCAACTCTCCGTCGCGCCCGTGTTCCTGCTCACCGGCATCGCGGCCATGCTCTCGGTGCTGAACTCACGCCTGGCGTGCATCATCGATCGGCTGCGCTTTCTCGAACAGGCCCGCGCCTCCGCCGGCTCAGCGCAGGGCCACGGTGAACCCGAACTGAAACGCCTCGCACGGCGCGCCGCACTCATGCACCGCGCCATCGCCCTGTCCACTTGTTCCGCACTGTGCATCTCGGCGGCCATCGCGGTGATCTTTCTCAGCTTCTTCTTCGGCGCGAAGACCTCGACGGCGGTGGCATCGTTGTTCGTCACCGCCACGCTCTCATTCATGGTGTCCCTGCTGCATTTCCTGCGCGAGATGCAGCTGGCCTCGCGCACGGTGCGGCCGGAGATGGCCGCGGAGGTCCACGCGGAAGATGCGGTGTGATTCAGGCGGGCAACAACCCCAACACGCGGGCGAGGGTCATCAGTGCCTCGGCCTTGCGCTCGGGCAGTTCGCCCGGCCCGGCGGACGCCCGCGCCAGCTGATTGCCCAGATAGAACAGTGATTGCTTGAACAGCAGGGCCTGCTCCCCAGGCAGGCGCGCATCCACGATGTCGCGCGTCTCGCTTAGCACGCGACCGGCGTCCTGCACGCGCACCAGCACTTCCGAAAGTACCATGGAAAACTGCGGCGCCAGCTCGCTCAGCAGCCGGTCGAGCAGTGCGCTCTTGTAGCGCTGGGCGCCCGCGAGCACCTGCTGAAAGGCAGTGACCTCCGCGGGTTGCACCTTGCCGTCCGAGGCCGCGACGAACAGGAATACCACCAGGGGCGACTTGACCAGCACCTTCCACTCCGTTGGGGTGAAGCCGGTGTTGATTTCGTTCATGGCGCGTCCGATTGCGTGGCTTGTCCGCGCTGCGGTACCTGCACTTCCCGCAGCACGAAGGCACCGATGCCGAACAGCACCAGCAAGGACAGCAGCGAAAGGCGCGGATTGCCCGTGGCAAGGCTGGTCCAGCCGACCAGCATCGGCCCGAGGATGGCGGCGAACTTGCCCATGATGTTGAAGAAGCCGAAAAACTCCGCCGACTGCTCGGGCGGGATCAGCCGCGCGTAGAGCGAGCGGCTCAGGGACTGCACGCCGCCCTGCACCAGGCCGATGACGATGGCGAGCAGGTAGAACTCCCATTCGAACTGCATCTGGGTCGCCCAGATCACCACGCCGGTGTAGACGGCGAGCGCCAGGTAGATCCCCTTTTTCGGGCCGTAGTGCACAGCCAGGCGCCCGAACACCAGCGCCGCGGGGAAGCCGACGAATTGCACCAGCAGCAACGCGACGATGAGGCTCTCCGAGGCGAAGCCCAGGGCCAGGCCGTAGTCCACCGCCATGCGGATGATGGTGTCGACGCCGTCGATGTAGAACCAATAGGCCACCAGGAACAAGGCCACCGGGCGCAGCAGACGGATCTGCCGGAAGGTGGCGACCAACTGGACAAGCCCGGCGCGCACCGACACCTTGCCCGCACGTGCGCCGCGTTCGCGCACCAGCAGGAACAGCGGGATCGAGAACACCAGCCACCACACCGCGACGGTCACGAACGACCAGCGCACCGCCTCGCTGGCGTCGGCAAGACCGAAAACGCCGGGGGCGAGGGTCATGGCCACGTTGATGGCGAACAGCAGGCCGCCGCCCAAATAGCCCAGCGCGAAACCAAAGGCCGACACGGAATCGATGCAGCCTCCATTGGTGACGTCGAGCAACAGGGCGTCGTAAAAGATGAGGCTGCCAGCGAAACCGACCGTGGCGATCACATACAGCGCCGAGGCGACGTGCCAGTCTCCCTGGCCGACGAAATAGAGCCCCGCCGTGGGCACGATGCCCATGAGCGCGAACAAACCCAGGAAGCGCTTGCGCGCCCCGCCCTGATCGGCGATGGCGCCGAGCAGCGGCGCGAACAGCACCACCAGCAGGCTGGACAAGGAATTCGCCACACCCAGCCAGAACGTGCTCTCGGTGACCTCCGCGCCGATACTCCAGTACTGTTTGAAAAAGACGGGAAAAAACCCCGCCATCACGGTGGTGGAAAACGCCGAATTGGCCCAGTCATAGAGGGCCCAGGCAAAAATACGGGAGCGGTCGGACGGCATGGGGCGAACAATACCATGGCTGGAGGCCTGGCCCGAGCAGCAACCTCAGCCGATCAGCGCTGAGGGTGGGGAGACGCGGAGGGCGCGGAGGCGCGGAGGACGCGGAGAATGGAAAGGGCTTCCGCGGTGTCCGTCCTGTGATACACGCCCCATGCTATTTGCCTTCGATGTCCGCTATGGCTCTGTGGCGGGTTTGTGTTTGCAGATCAGCCGGCAGGCGCGGATTCCTGTGGGCACGGCGGGATGACCTCCGAAAATTTGTCCAATCCAGTGCTCCGCGCCCTCCGCGCCTCCGCGCCCTCCGCGTTGTCACGTGAACAGCTTGCCGCCGCTGGTTCGGCCAGGCGGCGGATCACCGTACCGGCGAGCATGAGGCCGAACAGCGACGGCATGTAGCTGATGGTGCCGTTCACGGCGCGGTCGCGGCCGGCGCCGGTGGGCTCGGGCGGCAGGGGCGGGCGGTTGGGCTCGTTGCTGGAGACGGCGATCACGCCGCGGCCCACGCCGCGCCGGCGCAGGTATTTGCGCATGGCGCGCGCCAGGGCGCAGCCCTCGGTGTCCATGAGGTCGCCGACGATGATGCGCGTGGGATCGAGCTTGCCGCCCGCGCCCATGCTGGAGGCCACGGGGATGCCCATGCGCACCGCCGTCTCCACCAGGGCGGCCTTGCAGTTGAGGCTGTCGATGGCGTCGATGACGAAGTCGAAGCCGGGTGCGAGGAGTTCTTCCGTATCCTCGGTGCGGATGAACTCGGCGCGCGTGGTGAGCACGCACTGCGGATTGATGTCGCGGATCCGCTCGGCCATCACGTCCACCTTCAGGCGCCCGACGGTGGAGTGCAGGGCCGGCAATTGCCGGTTCAGGTTCGAGGCGGCCACGGTGTCGTGGTCGACCAGGGTGAGGTGGCCCACGCCGGCGCGCACCAGCGCCTCGGCGGCAAAGGATCCCACCCCGCCGAGGCCCGCCAGGAACACCCGCGCACGGCACAGGCGCTCCAGGCCCTCGTCGCCGAGGAGGATGTGGGTGCGTTGAAACAGTGGGGCGATGTCACTCATGGGTTCAGGTCGGTAACGGTAAGGCCGAACACCTCGCAGGCATTGGCGGTGGTCTGCACCGCCACCTGCGTCGGGTTCTCGCCGCGCAGGGTCGCGATGGCTTCCAGGATGCCGGGCAGGTATTCCGGGCTGTTGCGCCCGCCCTTATACCACGCGGGGGCCAGGTCCGGCGCGTCCGTCTCCAGGACCACGGCCTCCAGCGGCAGTTCCTGCAACAGGCGGCGGATCCGCTGCGCCCGCTCGAAGGTGGCGACCCCGCCGAAGCCCAGCTTGAAGCCCAGGCCGAGGAATTGCTCGGCCTGCTGGCGGCTGCCGTTGAAGGCATGGGCGATGCCGCCCTTCACGCGGATGCGCCGCAGCGTGGCCAGGGTGGGATCGATGGCCTTGCGCACGTGCAGGATGACCGGCAGGTCCGCGTCGCGGGCGATCTTCAGCTGGGCCGCGAACAGGGCCTGCTGGGCGGCGCGGTCCAGGCCCGGCACGAAGTGATCGAGACCGATCTCGCCGATCGCCACCGGCCGCTCCTGCGCCACCAGCGCCCTCAGTTCGTCCAGATGCCCGGGGCGGTGCACATCCAGATAGACGGGATGCATGCCGAGGGCCGGATACAGCCCCGGATAACGGCGACACACCTGGAGCAGGTGCGCCCATCCCGGCTGTGCCACCCCGGGCACCACCTGCGCGACCACACCCGCCGCACGCGCACGCGCCATCACCCCGTCGCGGTCGGCGGCAAATTCCTCAACGTCGATGTGGCAATGGGTGTCTATCAACATGCGCGAATTAGTGAAGAAAGAAGAGAAAAGCATTGACCACGGGGGACACGGGGAACACGGGGGGAAAATTCTTTTGACGGGTATCGGTGACCTGTAGAAGCGGCCTCAGACCGCGATTGTCTTCGGATACTGCGCCATCGGGGCCTGAGGCCGCTCCAGAAAAATTCTTCTTTCCCCGTGTCCCCCGTGGTTACCGCTTTTCCCTCCGCCGGTGCTTAGGCAACCACCCACCTTGTATACTTGGTCTGCGGCCCCATCATCTCCCATTCGGGCGCAAGCCCGCCATCCGCCAAGGACTTCGTAATGAGCAATGCCCCGTCGGCCCATCCGGAATTCGAATTCGTGCGCAGCACGCCGGTGGCCACCCTGAATCTCGAAGTACAGGAGTTCCGCCACAAGGGCACCGGTGCGCTGCACTACCACCTCGCCACGCAGGACGACCAGAACGTGTTCCTGGTGGCCTTCCGCACCGTGCCCGAGGACTCCACCGGTGTTGCTCATATCCTGGAGCACACCGCCCTGTGCGGCTCGCAGCGTTTTCCGGTGCGCGACCCGTTCTTCATGATGACGCGGCGCTCGCTCAACACCTTCATGAACGCCTTCACCTCCAGCGACTGGACCGCCTATCCCTTCGCGAGCCGCAATCGCAAGGACTTCTACAACCTCATGGACGTCTACCTGGACGCGGTGTTCTTCCCCAACATCGACCCGCTGGACTTCGCCCAGGAAGGCCATCGCGTAGAGTTCGAGAAGCCGGATGATCCGTCGTCGAACCTGGTGTTCAAGGGCGTGGTGTTCAACGAGATGAAGGGCGCCATGAGCTCACCCGTCTCGGCGCTATACCAGAGCCTCACCGAGCACCTGTTCCCCAGCGTCACCTATCACTGGAATTCCGGCGGCGATCCCGAACACATCCCGGACCTCAGCCACGCACAGCTCAAGGCCTTCCACGCCCGGCACTATCACCCGTGCAATTCAGTGTTCATGACCTACGGCGACATCCCCGCCCATGAACACCAGGCCGTGTTCCACGACAAGGCGTTGAAGCGCTTCCAGCGCGAACCCATCCACATCCGTGTGCCGGACGAACGGCGCTACGCTGCGCCGGTACAGGTGACCGACGTCTATGCCACCGATGAGCAAGACACCGCCGGCAAGACCCACGTGGTGCTCGGGTGGCTGCTCGGCCACAGCACGAACATCGAGGAAGTGCTGGAGGCCCATCTGCTCTCCGGCGTGCTGCTCGACAACGGCGCTTCGCCGCTGCGCCATGCCCTGGAGACCACCGAGCTCGGCAGCGCGCCCTCGCCCTTGTGCGGCCTGCAGGATTCCACCCACGAGATGATCTTCGCTGCGGGACTGGAAGGTTCCGAACCTGAACATGCCGCCGCCGTGGAAACCCTGATCCTGGACGTGCTCCGCGACGTGGCTGACAAGGGCGTGGACAAGGCCACGGTGGAGGCGGTGCTGCACCAGCTGGAATTCAGCCAGCGCGAGGTGAGCGGCGATCACTATCCCTACGGCCTGAGCCTGATCCTGAACGCCCTGTCGCCCGCCATTCACGACGCCGATCCCGTTGCCGCGCTCAACATCGATCCGGTGCTTGCCACCTTGCGCGCCCGCATCGAAGACCCGGATTACATCCGCGGCCTGGCGCGGCGCCTGCTCGACAACGACCATCGCGTACGCCTGGTCATGGCACCCGATCCGGACCTCGGCGCACAGCGCCTCGCGGCCGAGGCGGAGCGCCTGGCCCACATCAAGGCGCAGCTGGACGAGAACGAAACCCGGCGCATCATCGAGCAGGCGGCGGAACTGGCCGCACGCCAGACGCGCAAGGACGATCCCGCCATCCTGCCCAAGGTCACGCTCGCGGACATCCCGGCGGACCTGCCCATTCCGGAAGGCGAGCAGCACAGTGTCGCCGGCGTGCCGAGCACCTGGTTTTCGCGCGGCACCAACGGCCTGGTCTACCAGGAACTGGTGGTCGACATGCCGGCCCTCGACGACGAGCTCACCATGGCGCTGCCGTTCTTCTGCAGCGCACTCGGCGAGGTAGGCAGCGGCGGGCGCGACTACTTGACCACACAGGCGTTGCAGGCTGCGGTCACTGGCGGCCTCGGTGCGCGTGCGCTGGTGCGTGGCGCGGTGGACGACGTGTCGCGCACCCGCGGCATGTTCGTGGTCTCGGGCAAGGCGCTGGCGCGCAATCACGCGGCGCTCACCGGGCTGGTGCGTGAGACCTTCGAGAGCGCACGCTTTGACGAGCTGAACCGCCTGCGCGAATTGGTCGCCCAGGAACGTCTGCACCGTGAGCAGGGCGTCACCAGCAACGGCCACGCCCTCGCCATGGCCGCCGCCACCAGCACCCTGAGCGCAGCGGCCGCACTGTCACACCGTTGGAACGGCCTGCGCGGGATCCAGACCTTCAAGGCCCTCGACGACGAACTGGACGACCGCAGCCGCCTCGAGGCCTTCGCGGTGCGCTTGGAGCGCCTGCGGGATACGCTGCGCGACGCCCCGCGCCAGTTCCTGCTCATCGCCGAGGACGAGCACCGCGGCGCGGTGGTGGATGCCATCGCACAACGCTGGCAAGGCATCGCGGCGCCGCTCGCGAATCAGACATTCGAGCCTGCGACCGTCAACGCCGGCCAAGTGCGCCAGGCCTGGGCCACCAACACACGGGTGAATTTCTGCGCGCGTGCCTATGCGGCGGTGCCGCCCGAGCACCCGGACGCCGCTGCATTCATGGTGCTGGGCGGCTTCCTGCGCAACAACTTCCTGCACCGCGCCATCCGCGAACAGGGCGGCGCCTACGGCGGCGGCGCAAGCTGGGACGGCGACACCGGCGCGTTCCGTTTCTATTCCTACCGCGACCCGCGCCTGGCCGAAACGCTCGAAGATTTCGATCGCGCCGTGGACTGGTTGCTGAGCGAAGATCACGAATGGCGTCTGGTGGAAGAGGCCATCCTCGGCGTCGTCAGCGCCATCGACAAACCGGGCTCGCCCGCGGGCGAGGCCAAAAAGGCCTTCCACGCCGCCCTGCACGGCCGTACCCCCGAACAGCGCCGCCGCTTCCGCAAGCAGGTGCTGGAGGTGCGCCAGGAAGACCTCAAGCGCGTCGCCGACACCTACCTCAAACCCGACCGCGCCCACACGGCGGTGATCAGCAACGCCGCCACGCTGGAAAAGGCCGGGCTTGGGCTGGAGGTCATCACCCTTTAGCAATAAACATTCAACACAGAGACACAGAGGACGCAGAGATTTCTCGGGCCTCCGCACCGTAAGCGCGCCTTCTGGCGATAATCGTCTCTGTGTTCTCTGCGCCTCTGTGTTGAAGATTGTTTCCATGACCAAAGCACTCGAAATTCGCGGTCTGAAGAAGACCTACCGGCGCGGCGTCGATGCCTTGAAGGGTATCGACCTGGATGTGGAGCAGGGTGATTTTTTCGCCCTGCTCGGTCCCAACGGTGCGGGCAAGTCCACCACCATCGGCATCATCACGGCGCTGGTGAACAAGACCGCCGGCACGGTGCGCGTATTCGGCCATGACATCGACAGCGATGCCATGAGCGCGCGCCGTTGCATCGGCCTGGTGCCGCAGGAGTTCAACTTCAACCAGTTCGAGCCGGTCATCGAAGTGGTCGTCAACCAGGCTGGCTACTATGGCGTCGATCGCCGCACCGCCGTGCAGCGGGCTGAGCGCTATCTGCGCCAACTGGGACTCTGGGACAAACGCAGCACGGTCGCGCGCAACCTCTCCGGCGGCATGAAACGACGCCTCATGATCGCGCGCGCCCTGGTGCATGAGCCGCAGCTGCTGATCCTGGACGAACCGACCGCGGGAGTGGACATCGAACTGCGCCGCTCCATGTGGCGCTTCCTGCGCGAGGTGAACGGGCTCGGTACCACCATCATCCTCACCACTCATTATCTGGAAGAGGCCGAGAGCCTGTGCCGCAACGTGGCCATCATCGACAATGGCGAGATCGTCGAGAACACCAGCATGCGCGCGCTGCTCAACAAGCTGCACCAGGAAACCGTGGTGCTCGACCTCAAGTGCGCCCTGCCCGAACCGCCGCCGCTGGAAGGCTACGTGGCACGCCTGACCGACCCACACACCCTCGAAGTGGACGTCCAGCGCGACCAGGGCCTCAACCGCATGTTCGAGCAACTGACGCAGCAGGACGTTGATATTCTCAGCATGCGTAACAAAGCCAACCGCCTGGAGGAACTCTTCCTGGCGCTGGTGGAAACCGAAAAGGAATGAAGAAGGAAGAGAAAAGCTCAACCACTGGGAACACGGGGAGAAGAGAACTCTTGCTCAGAAAGGCCCTCTTGTGGGAGCGAGCTTCTGCTCGCGATTTCCGGGCCGGTGGGAATCACAGGTTGTCGCGAGCCAAAGCTCGCTCCCGCAACATCGCCTGAACAGTCTTTGCCTTCCCCGTGTACCCCGTGTCCCCCGTGGTTAATGCTTTTTCTTGCGGGCTTTCTGGAGAAACATGAACACGCACACACTGCTCGTCGCCTATCGCACCATCGTGGTCAAGGAAGTGCGCCGTTTCTCGCGCATCTGGGTGCAGACCATCCTGCCGCCGGTGATCACCACGGCGCTGTACTTCATCATCTTCGGCCAGCTCATCGGCAGCCAGCTGTCCGACGTGCAGGGCTTCAGCTACATGGATTACATCGTGCCCGGCGTGATCATCATGAGCGTGATCACCAATTCCTATGCAAACGTGGTGTCGTCCTTCTACTCGTCCAAGTTCGGCCGGTTCGTGGAGGAGATGCTCATTGCGCCTATTCCTAACTATGTGATTCTGCTCGGCTATCTGACCGGCGGTGTGGCGCGCGGGTTGGCGGTGGGTGCGGCCGTCACGGCGGTGGCGTCGTTTTTCACCGACATCCATGCCGAACACCTGGGGCTGGCGGTGCTCGTGGTCGTGCTCACGTCGTTCCTTTTTGCCCTGGGCGGCTTCATCAACGCGGTGTTCGCCAAGAGCTTCGACGACATCTCCATCATCCCCACTTTCGTGCTCACGCCGCTGACTTACCTGGGCGGGGTGTTCTATTCCGTGGACATGCTGCCCGGCTTCTGGCAACAGGTCTCGCACCTCAACCCCATCCTGTACATGGTCAACGCCTTCCGGCACGGACTGCTGGGCGTCTCCGACGTGAGCGCCGGCACCGCCATCGCCGTCACCCTCGCCTTCATCGCCGCCCTCTACGCCTACTGCCTCTGGCTCCTGCGCCGCGGCGTGGGCCTGCGGAGTTGATTTGAAGCCAAACACGGGGAACACGGGGAACACGGGGAACACGGGGGGAAAGCAAAGATTGTTCAGGAGGTGTTGTGGGAGCGAGCTTCCGCCCGCGACAGCCTGTGGTTCCCATGGACCCGGAAATCGCGAGCAGAAGCTCGCTCCCACAAAAGAGTCTTTCCGAGCATGAGATCTTGTCCCCCCGTGTTCCCCGTGTCCCCCGTGTTAACGCTTTTTTAAAGCGACTTCAGCGGCACGGCGCGGAGGATTTCTTCCACGGTGGTTAGGCCGGCGGCGACTTTTTGGGCGCCGTTGAGGCGCAGGGGTTTGAGGCCTTCGCGGAGGGCTTCCTTGCGCAGGGCGTCGATGTCGCAGCCGGGGGTGACCAGTTTCTTGATGCTTTCCTTCATGAGCAGCATTTCATAGATGCCGATGCGCCCGAGATAACCGGTCTGGCGGCATTCCAGGCAGCCCACGGGTTGATAGCTGTTCTTCGGTTCGTCCACGCGCCACGGGCTCACCAGCGACTGCCACAGTGCGGGATCCACGGGCCCTGGCGTCTTGCAGTGCGGGCACAGGGTGCGGATGAGGCGCTGGGCGAGGACGCCGAGCACGGTGCCGTTGATGAGGTAGGGCGGCACGCCGATCTCCAGCAGACGTGTAATGGCGGATGGCGCGTCGTTGGTGTGCAGGGTAGAGAACACCAGGTGGCCGGTGAGCGCCGCCTGGATGGCCATTTCCGCGGTTTCCTGGTCGCGGATCTCGCCCACCATGACGATGTCTGGATCCTGTCGCAGCAGGGTGCGCACGCCGCTGGCGAAATCCAGGCCGATGTTGTGCTGAACCTGCATCTGGTTGAAGGCAGGCTCGACCATTTCGATGGGGTCTTCCACCGTGCACACGTTCACCTCGGGTACGGCGAGCAGCTTGAGGGTGGAATACAGCGTGGTGGTCTTTCCCGAACCGGTGGGACCTGTGACCAGCACGATGCCGTGCGGCTGATTTATCAGGGACTGCCAGGTGTCCACTTCCTGCGGCGTGAAACCCAGGGCGCGGAAGTCCTTCACCAGCACGTCCGGATCGAAAATACGCATCACCATCTTCTCGCCGAAGGCCGTCGGCATGGTGGATAGGCGCAGCTCGATCTCGCTGCCTTCCGGCGTGCGGGTCTTGAGGCGGCCGTCCTGCGGGCGGCGTTTTTCCGCCAGATCCATGCGGCCGAGGATCTTCAGGCGGCTGGTGACGGCCACCATCACCGACGCAGGCACCTGGTAGACCAAATGCATGACGCCATCGATGCGGAAGCGGATGTTGCCCTGATCGCGGCGCGGCTCCAGATGGATGTCGCTGGCGCGCTGGTCGAAGGCATAGTGCAGCAGCCAGTCCACGATGTTGACCACGTGCTGGTCGTTCGCATCCAGCTTCCCGGAACGGGACAGGTCGATCAGCTGCTCCAGGTTCTGCACCCCGCTGGGCGCAGCGCTGGCGGTGCCCTGCTGGGCGCCGCGCACGGACTTGGAGAGCGTGTAGAACTCCACCAGGTAGCGGGCGATGTCGTCCGGATTGGCGAACACCCGCGAAATCGGGCGTTGCAGGATACGGGACAGTTCGGTTTCCCATTCGCGCTCGAAGGGATCGGCGCAGGCGATGACGACGCGATCGGATCGGGCCTCCACCGCCAGGATGTTGTAGCGCCGCGCGTAGGCGTAAGACATGATTTCAGTGACCGCAGCCACGTCCACACGCAGGGGATCGATGCTGTGGTAAGGCATGCCCACACGGGCCGCCAGCCACTGGCTTAATACTTCGAGGGTGAGGAGGCCATTGGGAGGGCGGGCACTGGAAAAATGACGTTCGGCGATGATGGCCAAGGGATGTTGGCGATGGCTCGCCATGTTGCGCTTGAGCACGTCGGCACGTTCGCGCTCCAGCAGGCCATCCTCGGCCAGCCATTCGAGCACCCGCGCCAGCGTCAGCCGGCCTTCAGTCTTCACTTCCGCCATGGAGATTCCCTACACCCACGCAAGCCCCGATTCTCCCGCAAACGCGGTTCGGAGGCGAGTGCGTCTGTCTCGGGAAGAAGAAAAGCCAAACCACGGGGGACACGGGGAACACGGGGCGGAAGAAGAACTCTTGCTCGGCAGGCTCTTTCGTGGCAGCGAGCTTCCGCTCGCGACAGCCTGTGGTTCCCACGGCCCGGAAATCGCGAGCAGAAGCTTGCTCCCACAACATCGCCCGAACAGTCTATGCCTTCCCCCGTGTTCCCCGTGTCCCCCGTGGTTAAGGCTTTTCTCTTCAATGCTCACGCGTGGCGCGGAACTGGAGGTCGGGCCAGCGTTCAATAGTGAGGTCCAGGTTGACGCGGGTGGGGGCCAGGTAGGTGAGGTTGCCGGCGCCGTCGATGGCCAGGTTGTCGTGGGCCTTCTTGCGGAATTCCTCCAGCTTCTTGTCGTCGCCTTCCACCCAACGGGCGGTGGTGACGTTCACCGGTTCGAAAATGGCGTCCACGTTGTATTCGTCCTTGAGCCGGTAGGCCACCACGTCAAACTGCAGGATACCCACGGCGCCCAGGATCAGGTCGTTGTTGCGCAGCGGCTTGAACAACTGGGTGGCGCCCTCCTCCGAGAGCTGTTCCAGGCCCTTTTGCAGCTGCTTGAGCTTGAGCGGATCGCGCAGGCGCGCCAGGCGGAACAGTTCGGGGGCGAAGTGCGGGATGCCCGTGAACTTGAGGTCCTCGCCTTCGCTGAAGGTGTCGCCGATCTGGATGGTGCCGTGGTTGTGCAGGCCGATGATGTCGCCGGGCCAGGCGTCCTCCACGCTCTCGCGCTCCTGGGCCATGAAGGTGGTGGCGTTGGCGATCTTCACATCGCGGCCGAGACGCACGTGCTTTACCTTCATGGCCTGGCTGTAATGACCCGAGCACACGCGCAGGAAGGCGATGCGGTCGCGATGCTGCGGGTCCATATTCGCCTGGATCTTGAACACGAAGCCGGTGAACTTCTCCTCCGTGGGCTCCACGGTGCGCGACAGGGTAACGCGGGCCAGTGGGCCGGGTGCGTATTCCACCAAGGCATCGAGGATCTCGCGCACGCCGAAGTTGTTGATGGCCGAGCCGAAGAACACGGGTGTGAGCTCGCCGCGGCGGAAGGCCTCCAGGTCGAACTCATTGCTCGCGCCGCGCACCAGTTCGATCTCCTCGCGCAGCTCCGCCACCAGCGGGCCGAACAGCTCGTCGAGGCGCGGGTTATCCAGGCCGTCGATCACCTCGCCTTCCTGTACGCGTCCGCCGTGCTGGGCGGTGAACAGGTGCACGCGGTTAGCGTAGAGGTCGAACACGCCCTTGAAGCGCGAACCCATGCCGATGGGCCAGGTGATGGGCGCGCACTTGATCTTGAGCACCTCCTCCACCTCGTCCAGCAGTTCGATGGGCGCACGGCCCTCGCGGTCGAGCTTGTTGATGAAGGTGATGATGGGCGTGTCGCGCAACCGACACACGTCCATGAGCTTGATGGTGCGCGCCTCAACGCCCTTGGCCACGTCGATGACCATGAGCGCGGAGTCCACCGCCGTGAGGGTGCGGTAAGTATCCTCCGAGAAGTCCTCGTGGCCCGGCGTGTCCAGCAGGTTGATGACGTGTTCGCGATAAGGGAACTGCATCACCGACGAGGTGACGGAGATACCGCGCTGCTTCTCAAGTTCCATCCAGTCGGAGGTGGCATGGCGCGCCGCCTTGCGGCCCTTCACGGTACCGGCCAGCTGAATGGCACCGCCGAACAGCAGCAGCTTTTCGGTGAGCGTGGTCTTGCCGGCGTCCGGGTGGGAGATGATGGCGAACGTGCGCCTGCGCGCCGCCTCGCGTGCGATGATGCTCATAGTGATTGGGTAACCTGAAAGTGCGCGGCATTTTACCGGATCGGGCCCGGCGCGTCCGGAAATGAACGTGGGCGGGGAGAAAGGCAAAAAGCATTAACCACGGGGGACACGGGGAACACGGGGGGGAATCCGTCACGGGTTACCCCGCCTGTAGGAGCGGCCTCAGGCCGCGATTGTCGTCGGATACCGCGCCATCGCGGCCTGAGGCCGCTCCTACCGAGAAATTGATTTTCCCCGTGTTCCCCGTGTCCCCCGTGGTTAATGCTTTTCCTTCACAAAGCCAAAGCGAAGATGAGCGCGTCTTCGCGGCCCTTGGGGGCGGGGTAATAGTCGCGGCGGGCGCCGACCTGGTTGAAGCCGATGGATTCGTAGAGGGCGATGGCGGCGTGGTTGGAGGGGCGCACCTCCAGGAACATGGCCTCGGCCTTATGGCCACGCGCCACGTCGATGAAATGGGTCAGCAGGCGGCGGCCCAGGCCCTTGCCCTGGTGGGCCGGGGCCACGCACAGGTTGAGCAGGTGGGCCTCGCCCACGGCGGACGAGAGCACGCCGTAGCCGAAAATATCGCCGCCCCTCTCCAGCACCCAGCAGGAATAGCCCACGCGCAGACAGTCGCGGAAAATGGCGGCGCTCCAGGGCGAGTAGTAGGCGCTCGTCTCCACCGCCATCACGGCGGGCACGTCGTCCTCGTGCATGGGGCGGATAGGCGCGTCCCTCATGGCGTCGCCTCGCGCAGGGTGCGCAGCGCAAGTTTCAAATCATCCCAGGCCTTGCGCTTCTCCTGGGGCGAACGCAGCAGATAGGCCGGGTGATAGGTGACCACCAGAGGAATGCCCTGGTAGCTGTGCACCTGGCCGCGCAGCTTGCCGATGGGCGTATCGGTTTTCAACAGGTTCTGTGCCGAGACACGGCCCACGCTGAGGATCAGGCGCGGCTTGATGAGGGCGACCTGGCGTTTCAAATAGGGCTCGCAACGCGCCGCTTCCTCGGGCTTGGGGTCGCGGTTATTGGGCGGGCGGCTCTTGAGCACGTTGGCGATATAGACACGCTCGCGCGGAAAACCGATGGCGCGCAGCATCTCATTGAGCAACTGGCCGGCGCGCCCCACGAAGGGCTCGCCCTGTTTGTCCTCTTCCTGTCCCGGCGCCTCTCCGATCACCATGAGGGGCGCCGAACGGTCGCCCACACCGAATACGGTCTGGGTGCGGTTGGCCACCAACTCCGGGCAGCGCGTGCACTTTGCCACACGGGCGGTCAGTGTGTCCCAGTCCATGGTGGCGACCTGTGGGTCGTTCAGCTCGGCGCCCGGCGCCAGGACCGGCGGGGCCGGTTCAGCGGCAGGGATCAGCGCCGTGTGCGCTTCCTCAACGAAAACGGGCGGATGTTCGACGGCAGGCGGGGATTCGTTCTCGAGAGCGGGCGCCGCGATGCCGCGCGGCACCCACACCTGGATGCCCATGGCCTCCAGGTAGCGTCGTTTCCGTAGGTCCATCGCCGTCATGTCAGCCTTCGTGCGGGAAAGAACTCGCACCGCAAGGGGTGCGCTTCCATCGCGAGAGGAAGCGCGCTCCCGCGCAGTGAAGGGAAAATCCGCTCACACGCCGCCGTTCTGCGGATGGGCACGCGCCGGCGCCAGCAGCCGGTTCAGCGCGTTCACATAGGCCTTAGCCGAGGCGATCACGATGTCCGTGTCGGCGCCCTGCCCGTTCACCATGCGCCCGCCCTTCTCCAGGCGCACGGTCACTTCGCCCTGCGAGTCGGTGCCGCTGGTGATGGCGTTCACCGAATACAGCACCAGCTCACTGTCGCTGTGGATGATGCTGTCGATGGCCTTGAGCGCCGCGTCCACCGGGCCGCCGCCCGGCGCCGTGCCGGTATGCTCCACGCCATCGACGCTGAGCGTAACGCTGGCCTCGGGCGTGGTGCCGGTCTGCGAGCACACCTTGAGCGCCAGGAGCTTGATGCCTTCGTAGGTTGACTCCAGGTTGGTCTCGGTCACCAACGCCTGCAGGTCTTCGTCGTAGATCTCGTGTTTCTTGTCGGCGAGTTCCTTGAAACGCTCGAAGGCGGCGTTCAACGCTTCGTCGTCGGCGAACACCACGCCCAGTTCCTGGAGCCGCGTGCGGAACGCGTTACGGCCCGAGTGCTTGCCGAGCACCATGCGGTTGGCGCTCCAACCCACGTCCTCGGCGCGCATGATCTCGTAGGTCTCGCGCGACTTGAGTACGCCGTCCTGGTGGATGCCCGATTCGTGCGCGAAGGCGTTGGCGCCCACGATGGCCTTGTTGGGCTGCACGGCGAAGCCGGTGATGCCGGCAACCAGGCGCGAGCTGGGGACGATGTGGGTGGTGTCGATGTCCACGCGACAGGGGAACACGTCCTTGCGGGTGCGCACCGCCATGACGATCTCTTCCAGCGCCGCGTTGCCCGCGCGCTCGCCCAGGCCATTGATGGTGCATTCCACCTGACGCGCGCCGTTCAGCACCGCCGAAAGCGAATTGGCCACGGCGAGGCCCAGGTCGTTGTGGCAGTGCACGGAGAAGATCGCCTTGTCGGAATTGGGCGTTCCCGTGATCACCTTGCGTACCAGTTCACCGAACTGGTGCGGCATGTTGTAGCCCACCGTGTCCGGGATGTTGATGGTGCGCGCACCGGCATCGATCACCGCCTCGAAGATGCGGCAGAGGAATTCCGGATCGGAACGGCCCGCGTCCTCCGCGGAGAATTCCACGTCGTCGGTCCACTGACGCGCACGCTTGACGGCCTTCACCGCATGCTCCACCACCTGATCGGGCGCCATGCGCAGTTTGTGCTGCATATGAATGGGCGAGGTGGCGATGAAGGTGTGGATGCGGCCGCGGGCGGCCTTCTGCAACGCCTCACCGGCGCGGTCGATGTCGCGATCGAGGGCGCGGGCCAGACCGCAGATGGTGCTATCGCGGATGGCCTCGGCCACCGTCTGCACGGCGTCGAAGTCGCCAGGGCTCGCCGCAGGGAAACCGGCCTCGATCACGTCGACCTTCATGCGCTCCAGGGCCTTGGCGATGCGCAGCTTCTCCTCCTTGGTCATGGAGGCGCCGGGACTCTGCTCGCCGTCGCGCAAGGTGGTGTCGAAAATGATCAGCTTGTCCATGGTCCTCTCCGCACGGTGCCCGCCGTGCATTGATCAAAGAAGAAAGAATAAGGATTAACGCAGAGGCACAGAGGGCGCAGAGTTCGCAAAGGAGTACCGAGGGCCTTGAACCTCCGCGATCTCCGCGTCTCCGCGTCCTCCGCGTTGGATTCAGCCCTCGGGTCCGCCGCCTTCGTCGTCCTCGCTGCCCTTGTGCTTTTCCTTGCGCATGCGCGAGCGCATCACCACGGTCATCACGGGTCCGGAGAGGGCATAAACGAGGAAGGCGGCGAACAGCACCTGGGGCGGGTCGATGGAGACGAACACGAACACCAGCACCACGATGAGCACCGCCACGAAGGGCACTTTGCCGCGCAGGTCCAGGTCCTTGAAGCTGTAGTAGCGGATGTTGCTCACCATCAGCACGCCGGCGGCCACGGTAAGCAGGAAGTTGAGGAAGACGAGGGATTTGCCGTCCACACCGTAACTCACGCCGACCCACACGGCGCCGGCCACGACGGCCGCTGCGGCGGGGCTGGCGAGGCCCTGGAAGAAGCGCTTGTCGGCGATACCCACCTGGGTGTTGAAGCGCGCCAGGCGCAGCGCCGCACCGGCCGCGTACACGAAGGCCGCCAGCCAGCCCAGCTTGCCCATAGCGGACAACGACCATTGGTACATGACCAGCGACGGGGCAAGCCCGAACGACACCATGTCCGACAGGGAATCGTACTCGGCGCCGAATTCGCTCTGGGTGTTGGTGAGGCGCGCCACGCGCCCGTCCAGGCCGTCCAGGACCATGGCGACGAATACCGCGATAGCCGCCTTCTCGAACTGCCCATTCATGGCGGCCACGATGGCGTAGAAGCCCGCGAACAGCGCCGCGGTGGTGAACAGGTTCGGCAGCAGGTAGATCCCGCGGCTGCGCTTTTCAGTCTCTTCGTTCGGCATGGCTCGTTCCGGACAGGCAAACGGTGGAAGGGCGTCGGCTCGCGAGGCTTACTTGCGCACCAGCTTGGCGAGCACCGACACGCCAGATTGTACGCGATCACCGGGCTGGACCATTACCCTGCTCGCCACAGGCAGAAAAACCTGCAGTTCTGCGCCCAAGGGCAGAAAACCGCAACGCTGGCCCTGGCCGATGCGTTCTCCCGATTGCACGTCGCAGAACGCGCGTGCCCCCGGCGCGCGCGGCAGCGCGACCAGGACCACGTCGTCGTGCTCGTCACTTTGCACCCATTGCGCCACGCCCACGCCTTCCCCCTCGGGGAACCACTGGCGCATCACCTTGCCCTCGATGGGGCTGCGCACGGCAAACACACCCATCGGGCGCATGGCGATGCGGACCAGGATTGCCTCCCGACCCAGCGGCTCGTCATGCACGGGCCCGACCGCGAGCACGCGTCCGTCCGCCGGGCAGAGCACGGCCAGGGGCGAGGGTGGGATGCGCCGCGGCGGGTCACGGAAATAGAAGGCCAGAACGGCCGATATGCACCAGGACAACACCGCGACCACGGTGTTCCAGTGGTCGAAGGCGTAGAGGCCGACCACGGCGAAGAAGGCGATGGGGATCCAGCCCTCGCGGGCGATGACAGGGTAACGCTGGGCCATGTCAGTCCGAGGCCTGAAAACGGAGAGGCGGGAGCCCTCAACGTAGCCCGGATGGAGCGGAGCGGAATCCGGGCTACGAAAAACGGCCGGACTCGCATCCGGCCGTTTTCAGGCGTTACTCAGTTCTTGCTCTTGTCGACCAGCTTGTTGGCGGCAATCCAGGGCATCATGCTGCGCAGCTTCTCGCCAACCACCTCGATGGGGTGCTCGGCATTGAGGCGGCGGCGCGCGGTCATTTCAGGGTAGTTGGTCATACCCTCGAGGATGAAGCGCTTGGCGTACTCGCCGTTCTGAATGTTGCGCAGGGCTTCCTTCATGGCCCAGCGGCTTTCCTCGTTGATGACCTGGGGGCCGGTCACGTACTCGCCATACTCCGCATTATTGGAGATGGAGTAGTTCATGTTGGCGATGCCGCCCTCGTACATGAGATCGACGATGAGCTTCAGCTCGTGCAGGCACTCGAAATAGGCCATCTCGGGGGCGTAGCCCGCTTCCACCAGGGTCTCAAAGCCGGCCTTCACCAGTTCCACGGCGCCGCCGCACAGCACGGCCTGCTCGCCGAACAGGTCGGTCTCGGTCTCGTCACGGAAGGTGGTCTCGATGATGCCGGTGCGGCCGCCGCCGATGGCGGAGGCGTAGGACAGGGCCTTCTGCTTGGCCTGGCCGGAGGCGTCCTGGTACACGGCGATGAGGTCGGGGATGCCGCCGCCCTTCACGAACTCGCTACGCACCGTGTGGCCCGGCGCCTTGGGCGCAATCATGACCACGTCCAGGTCGGCGCGCGGCACGATCTGGTTGTAATGGATGGAGAAGCCGTGGGCGAAGGCCAGGGTGGCGCCCTGCTTCAGGTTTGGCTCCAGTTCTTCGCGGTAGAGCTTGGACTGGAACTCGTCCGGAGTCAGGATCATCACCAGATCGGCACCGGCGACGGCCTCGGGCACGCTCTTCACCTTCAGGCCGGCGGATTCGGCCTTCTTGGCGGAACCGGAACCCGGGCGCAGGGCGACGGTGACGTCCACGCCGGAGTCCTTCAGGTTGTTGGCGTGGGCATGGCCCTGGGAGCCATAGCCGACGATGGTCACCTTCATGCCGCGGATGATGGAGAGGTCGCAGTCTTTGTCGTAATAGAGATTCATTGTTTGTTCCTTACGTGAAAGCTAAAAAGGCTGAGTGATCCGCCATGCGGCCCTTATACGTTCCCTCTCCCCCGGGGAGAGGGACAGGGAGAGGGATTCAAAATGCGCGCTCGCCGCAAGATTCCTGCTCCCTCTTCCCAACCCTCGGCCGCCGAAACGGGTTAAAGACGGTTCCCGTTCTTCAAACCCGCAGCGACTTCTCCCCGCGGGGGATGCCGGACACGCCCGAGCGCACGGTCTCCAGGATGTGGCCCGGATCAATGGCCTGGATGAATGCGTCGAGCTTGTCGCCGGTGCCGGTCAGTTCGATGGTGTAGGTGGAATCGGTCACGTCGATGATGTGGGCGCGGAAGATGTCCGTCAGGCGCTTGTACTCGTCGCGCTGCTCGCCGCCCTGGGCACGCACCTTCAGGAGCATCATCTCGCGCTCCAGGTGCGGGCCTTCGGTGAGGTCCATCACCTTCACCACGTCGATGAGCTTGTTCAGTTGCTTGGTGATCTGCTCGATGATTTCGTCCGAACCGCGCGTGACCAGGGTCATGCGCGACAGCGAAGGGTCTTCCGTGGGCGCCACGGTAAGCGACTCGATGTTGTAGCCGCGCGCGGTGAACAGGCCCGCCACGCGCGACAGGGCACCGGCTTCGTTTTCGAGGAGAATGGAAATGATATGACGCATGGCCGGGCTCCTAGATCAGGATCATCTCGTCCAGACCGGCGCCCGCCGGCACCATGGGATAGACATTTTCGGTCTTGTCGGTAAGGAAGTTCATGAACACGAAGCGGTTCTTGTACTTGGTGAACGCCTCCTTGAGCGCCGCTTCCACGTCGGCGGGCTTGTCGATCTGCATGCCGATGTGGCCATAGGCCTCTGCCAGCTTCACGAAATCGGGCAGCGATTCCATGTAGCTGTGCGAGTAGCGCTTGTCATAGAAGAACTCCTGCCACTGGCGCACCATGCCCAGCATGCCGTTGTTCAGGCAGATCACCTTGATGGGCAGACCGTGCTGCATGCAGGTGGACAGCTCCTGGATGTTCATCTGGATGGAGCCTTCGCCGGTGACGCACACCACCGTGGACTTGGGATGGGCAAACTGCACGCCCATGGCGGCCGGCATCCCAAAGCCCATGGTGCCGAGGCCGCCGGAGTTGATCCATCGGCGCGGCTTGTCGAACTTGTAGAACTGCGCGGTCCACATCTGGTGCTGCCCCACGTCGGAGGTGACGAAGGCGTCGCCCTTGGTGATCTCGTACAGTTTCTCGACGACAAACTGCGGCTTCACCAGTGCGCTGGTGCGGTCGTATTTCAGGCACTCCTTGCCGCGCCACTCGTCGATCTGGTTCCACCACTTGCCGAGCGCGTCGCGATCGGGCACCGCGCCGCTCTCTTTCACGAAGGCGATCATGTCAGCCACCACGTTGCTCACGCTGCCGACGATGGGCACGTCCACGCGCACGTTCTTGGAAATGGACGACGGGTCGATGTCCACGTGGACGATCTTGGCCTTGGGTGCAAACTTGGCGATGTTGCCGGTGACGCGGTCGTCGAAGCGTGCGCCGATGGCGATGAGCAGATCGCAGTGCGACACCGCCATGTTGGCCTCATAGTTGCCGTGCATGCCCAGCATGCCGAGGCACTGCTTGTCGGTGCCCGGATAGCCGCCGAGGCCCATGGACGTGTTGGTGATGGGGAAGCCGAGCATGCGGGTGAGCTCGGTTACGGGCTTGGCCGCGTCGTCCAGGATCACGCCGCCGCCGGTGTAGATCAGCGGGCGCCTGGCGGCCAGCATCATCTGCACAGCCTTCTTGATCTGCCCCGGATGGCCCTTCACCACGGGGTGATAGGAGCGCATGGCGATCTTCTTGGGGAAGACGTACTTGGCCTTGTTGCCGGTCACGTCCTTGGGCACGTCCACCACCACGGGACCAGGGCGGCCGGTGGTGGCGATGTAGAAGGCCTTCTTCAGGGTGTTGGCCAGTTCGTTGACGTCCTTCACCAGGAAGTTGTGCTTCACGCAGGGACGGGTAATACCCACGGAGTCCACTTCCTGAAAGGCGTCGTTGCCGATGAGGGAACTGTTCACCTGGCCGGTGATTACCACCATGGGAATGGAATCCATGTAGGCGGTGGCGATGCCGGTCACGGCATTGGTGGCACCGGGGCCCGAGGTGACCAGCACCACGCCGGGCTTGCCGCTGGAGCGGGCGTAGCCGTCGGCGGCGTGGGCGGCGGCCTGTTCGTGGCGGACCAATACGTGCCTGACCTTGTCCTGCTTGTACAGCGCGTCATAGATGTGCAGGACGGCGCCGCCCGGATAACCGAACAGATACTCGACGCCTTCGTCCTGCAGGAAGCGGACGATGATCTCGGCACCGGTCAATTCCACGTGTCGTTTCTCCCAGAAAAAATGCCCGTGAGCACGGGCAGGGACGGATGGGTTCGAACGAGACAAACTACTGAGAATCGACAGATAGGTCAAGGGCGACGGGCACTTGCCCCTTGTAACCGGGGGTCAAAATCAGATAATAGCGGCCGGACCTTCGATCATAGGGTGACCCATGAACGTGCGACAGGCTGTCGGTGTGGCTTTGACGCTGCTGCTCGCCTTCCCGGCACAGGCGGCGATGTACAAGTGGGTGGACCGGGACGGCAATGTGATCTATTCCGAGCTGCCGCCGCCCGATGCGAAGGACGTAAAGACCATCGCGCCACCGCCGCGTGTGCCCGAAGCCGTGCCGGCCCCCGTCGCGCCCGCTGCGCAGCCCGCGCAAGACGCGCAGGACGACGAGGCCAACGCCAAGGAAATCACCAGGTTCGAGGAGGCGCGTCGCAAGAATTGCGAGGCCGCGAAGCGCAACCTGGAGACCTACCGCATCGCCCGCCGCATCAGGACGGCCGACCAGGAGCTCATCGTCCTCGATGACGCCACCCGCGCGGCCCGCATCGAACAGGCGGAAAAAGACGTCGCCACCTACTGCAAGTAAGGACACTCCGATGCCGTTGTTGAAAATCCAGACCAATGTCGACGTGCCGGCCGCCGACCGCCAGACACTCCTCGCCAACGCCTCGCGCGCCACGGCCACGGTGCTCGGCAAGCCCGAGGCCTACGTGATGGTGACCCTGGAGGCGAACCATCCCATGCTGTTCGCAGGCACCGATGCCCCGCTCGCCTACCTGGAACTGAAAAGCATCGGCCTACCCGAGGACCGCACCCGCGACTTCTCGGCCAAACTCAGCGATATTGTGGAAGCGCACCTGCACATCCCGAAGAACCGCATCTACGTGGAATTCGCCAGCGCCGCCGCCCACATGTGGGGTTGGAACGGCGAGACGTTCTGACTGTCCATCATCGCGGATGAGGAATGGCTCTCGCCAAGGCGCAAAGCCCTACGGGTGGTTCGGTGAACGGGCGTGGCCTCATGCCAAGGGTGGAGGGACGCAGAACCTTCCCGAGGATTTTTGCTTTTGACCTTGGCGTTTTCCGCGTCCTGGCGAGAGGCAGATGCTTTTGAATTCGGAGCTATTGGTCAGGTAGAAACTCCGAGCGGCCCCGGGGAAAGCCGGCCCTGCCGCCCCGGCTCCGGCTTGCACCGTAACGACGTTCAGATCGACAATCCCCGCCCTTTTCTCGGGCTCAACCAGAAAAAGCCATGCGCACTTCCCGATACCTGCTTTCCACCGTCAAGGAAACCCCGGCCGACGCCGAGGTCATCAGCCACCAGCTCATGCTGCGCGCGGGCCTCATCCGCAGGCTCGCCGCCGGCCTCTACACCTGGCTGCCCATGGGCCTGCGCGTGCTGCGCAAGGTGGAGGCCATCGTGCGCGAGGAAATGAACCGCGCCGGCGCCCAGGAGGTGCTCATGCCGGCGGTGCAGCCGGCCGAGCTGTGGCAGGAATCGGGCCGTTGGGAGCAGATGGGCGAGGAGATGCTGCGCCTGAAGGACCGCCACCAGCGCGACTTCTGCTTCGGCCCCACCCACGAAGAGGTCATCACCGACCTGTGCCGCAACGAGCTGCGCAGCTACAAGCAGCTGCCGGCCAACTTCTACCAGATCCAGACCAAGTTCCGTGACGAGCGCCGCCCGCGCTTCGGCGTCATGCGCGCCCGCGAGTTCCTCATGAAGGACGCCTATTCCTTCCACCTGGACGAGGCCTCCCTCAAGGAGACCTACCAGGTCATGCACGAGACCTACACGCGCATCTTCACCCGCCTGGGCCTGCAGTTCCGTGCCGTGCTCGCCGACACCGGCGCCATCGGCGGCACCGGCTCCCACGAATTCCACGTACTGGCCAGCTCCGGCGAGGACGCCATCGCCTATTCGGACGCCAGCGACTACGCCGCCAACGTGGAAATGGCCGAGGCCCTGGCGCCCGCGGGCGAGTGCCCCGCTCCCTCCGAGGAGCTGCGCCTGGTGGACACGCCCAACGCCAAGACCATCGCCGAACTGGTGGAACAGTTCGGCGTGGCCATCGAAAAGACCGTGAAGACCCTGGTGGTGCGCGGTGAGAAGGACGGCACGCTCATCGCCCTGCTGGTGCGCGGCGACCACGAGCTGAACGCCGTCAAGGCCGCCAAGCTGCCGGGCGTGGCCAGCCCCTTGCAGATGGCCACCGAGGCCGACATCCGCGCCGCCATCGGCGCCGGCCCCGGCTCCCTCGGCCCGGTGAAGCTGCCCATCCCGGTCATCGCCGACCGCACCGTGGCCAAGATGGCTGACTTCACGGCGGGCGCGAATGAAGACGGCAAGCACTACTTCGGCATCAACTGGGGCCGCGACCTGCCCGAGCCCACTGTGGCCGACATCCGCAACGTGGAGGAAGGCGACCCGAGCCCCGACGGCCAGGGCCGGCTGGCCATCTGCCGCGGCATCGAGGTGGGCCATATCTTCCAGCTCGGCAAGAAGTACTCCGAGGCCATGAAGGCCACGGTGCTGGACGAGACCGGCAAGCCGGTGGTGATGACCATGGGCTGCTACGGCATCGGCGTGTCGCGCGTGGTGGCCGCCGCCATCGAGCAGAACCACGATGAGCGCGGCATCATCTGGCCGGACGCCATCGCCCCCTTCCAGGTGGCCCTGCTGCCCATCAACGCCCAGAAGTCCCAGCGCCTGCGCGAGACCACCGAGAAGCTCTATCAGGACCTGCTCGACCTGGGCATCGAAGTGCTGTTCGACGACCGCGGCGAGCGCCCTGGGGTAATGTTCGCCGACATGGAACTGGTCGGCGTCCCGCACCGGCTGGTGCTGTCCGACCGGGGCCTTGACGCCGGCACCGTGGAATACAAGGGCCGCCGCGACGCCGAGTCACAGCACATCCCTTTCGACGGCCTGTTCGAGTTCATCAAGGCGAAGCTCGGCTGTTGATCCCCGCCGGACCGGGCGGCCGCCGCGCCACCCGGTCACTTCTCCCAAGGAAACGCTGATTCATTCGGTCACGTTGTAGGCCTGCGGGCGGCCACCGGCCGCAAGACCAAGCCGAGAAGAATCGCGGCCGGTGGCCGCTCCTACAACAGTGTTTGGTTGTGTTCTCGATGGTGATTTCCGGCGGGGGATCGCCGGGCGTCTCCATCGGCGTTGCGCGGCGAGGGAGATTAGGAGGGTTTCGCACTTGACTATATACGCAAGCCGACCCATCCTTGCTGGGTTCCTACAGAAGACTTGACTAAATAGTCATGGCGCGACGTGCTTTCACCGAACCTGAGGCTTTTCACCGTGTGTTGAGCCACATCCTCCAGTCCGCTCGCGAGCGGGGCATGGACGAGGCGGAGCTCGCCCGCCGGGCCGGCTCCTCGCCGGAGACCCTGTCCCGAATGAAGTCCCGCAAGAACGGCGACTTCGGGCTGCTCGCCAAAATGGCGAAGGTCGTCGGCCTGCGCATCACCGCGGTACCTGACAGCGATACGCGCGAGAAGCTCCACCGTGGAGACTTCTTCTGATGGACCGCCATGCCGTCATCTGGACCCGCCAGCCCTCCGGTCCGATCAAGATGGGTGATCTGGTGGTCACCGAGGCGGAGACCCGCTTCAGCTACACCCCCCAGTTTCTGGAACTTGGGCCCGGGGCTGCCGGCCTCGCGCTCCTATCGTCGCCCCGCCTCTTCGGCCGGGACCCGGTGGTCTTCCAGAACCGCGACGACTTCCCTCTGCATCCCCGCCTCATGAGCCTCATTCCTGGGGAGGGCCGACGCAATATCCAGCGACAGATCTACACCCGCATGCTGCTGGCCCGGCCGGACCGCGCCGCCACCGCCTTGAGCGGCTTCGCCTTCGAGTGGGAGCTGCTGCTGCTCGCCGGCCACAACGGCATTGGCCACCTGGATGTGTTCCCGGACGACCTGGTCGCGGACGCCTTCTATGCCAAGGACGCGCCGTCGGCGCCGGTACCGGCTGCGGCCAGTCGCTCCCGGTTCTGGCGCGCAGTACGCGATGACGTCGCCCTCGATGTGCAGGCTATGGACGCGGAAGCGGTCGCCGAGATGCTGGGTCCGACCCCCTCCGCCGGAGGCATGATTCCGAAGCTCCTCGTCGCCATCCCCGATCAACCCCGCTGGGACGGCGCCTTCGCGCGCCCGGGCACCCGGGAGGTGGCGGGGCGCCGCTATGTCGATGTGGTCCTGAAGATTGAGCCGGTGGAATACGCCGGGGTCGCCGAACTGGAGGCGCTCTGCCTCCAGCTCCATGTGGACGCCGGATTCCAGGTGCCGCGCTGGTGGCGTGCAACCCTCGACGGCCTCGAGCTCCTCGCCGTCGAGCGCTTCGACCGAACCCCCGAGGGACTGCCGGTGGCCATGGAGAGCCTCTACTCAGTGTTCGCCACCGGACGACGCGAGTTCAACTCGAACCAGGACACCGACCTCGGCGAAATGGCCGAGTGGATCGAGAAGCTCGCCGCGGTGGCCAACCTCGACGTGCGAGCGACCCAACGCGAGATCTACCGACGCCTCACCGTCGCGCTGTGCACAGGCAACGGAGACATGCACCTGCAGAACCTTTCCTTCCTGGGCGGACCCGAGAAGGTGATCCTCTCGCCCGTCTACGACCCGGCGCCGATGCGCGCCTGGCCGCGGCATGATGTGCGCCTGGCCGTGCCCTTGATCCCCGAAAAAGCGATCGGAGGTTTCGCCGAGAACTGGCTGGCGCTGGGGCGTCGGTACGGGATGACCCGGCCGCAGGTGAGGGAGCTGGTCACCTGGTCGCTCGAAGCGACGCGTGACTACCCGGCACAGGTACAGGCCCTGGCTGCGGTACCGGCCGCTCGCCGCGAGCGGCTGTGCGACACCGTTCGGCGCGAGCGCGCCCTTTTGGAAAAGGCCCTGGACGCCAAGGTGTAGCGGGGCCGAGAGATACCCCGTGTGCTGAAATCGGCACAATGTTCCTCAGTCCATCGGCCATGGAAACGATTCGCGGAGGTCTACGACCCCGCCAGGCTGCACGGTCACGATAGGCTTATCGCTGCCGCGGCGGCGCATCACAGGCTCCTGTGGATCCACCCTTTCCTCGACGGCAACGGGCGCGTCGCCCGCTTGGCCACCGATGCCTACTTCCGTCGCGCCGGTGTTCTGGGCTACGGACTTTGGACGATCAGCCGTGGCTGGCCAGGAACTCCGGGATCTACAAGCAAATGCTGGCAGCGGCCGACTCGCCTCGGCGGGACGACTTCGATGGGCGAGGGAATCTCTCCATGGGGAAGCTCAGGGGCTGGTGTGAATGGTTCCTATCGATCTGCCTCGACCAGGCCACTTACATGTCGAGGCTCGTCCAAGCAGACGGGCTGCGCGGACGCCTCAATGCCTATGTGCGCCTCCGCGCCGAAGGGATTGCGCGCGGCCCCGATGGCACCCCCATGGCCCTGCGGCCGGAAGCACGCATCATCCTGCTGCACACCGTTGTGGCAGGGGAAGTGGCGCGCGGTGAATTTGCTCCGCTGGCCGGTCGGTCAGAGCGTGCAACCAGACTCGCACTGGCTCAGCTGCTCAATGACGGATTGCTCAAGAGTGACACGCCGAAGGGGAATGTCCGGCTGGGGTTCCCGCCGCACAGCCTGCCGTATCTCTTCACAAAACTCATACCACCACCGCCGGCAAGAACGTAGCGATCAGCCCGGACACCGCTCGTCGTACCGGGAGTCATCGAGCATGAAACTCCGTGCACCGAAGATTATTGGCGTGTGAGCCACTGTCACAATCACCGTGCTCCCATCGTTAGAGGCGCCCGCATCTTCATAAGCCATCAGGTGAAGAGAGGCACTTCCACAGCGATCTCGGGGGTCAGAGTAAAACCCGGTGCGGCGTTTTTACTCCGACCTCTGCGGAAGAGCCAATTGTTGATTCCTTGGCGTTCCTGGCATCGCCTACAACCACACGGACGTGGTCGGTAGACGGCGTCGGGAACGGGCCGTCGAGAGGAACTCTCCTCTGCACCCGCGAATCCTGCGGAGGAGCGAAAGACATTAGCGACGGCGGGAGTGGACCGCCTGCGAAACCATCCAATAGCCAGCGCCTATCGGATCGATGGAAACAATCGATTAGACCCCCGTTCGCCCGGCCACTAACCTACGCATCGTCCAATGACTTTTCACCCGAGGAAAGGAAAAAACCATGCATACGACGCTCATCAACACCGAAGTCCAGCCCTTCAAGGCCACCGCGTTCCACAACGGCAAGTTCGTGGACGTCAGTGAGGAAACGCTCAAGGGCCAGTGGTCGGTGATGTTCTTCTACCCGGCCGACTTCACCTTCGTGTGTCCCACCGAGCTCGGCGACCTGGCGGACAACTACGCCGAGTTCCGCGAGCTGGGCGTGGAGATCTACGCCGTGTCCACCGACACCCATTTCACCCACAAGGCCTGGCACGACACCTCCGAGACCATCGGCAAGATCCAGTTCCCGATGATCGGCGACCCCACCGGCGCCATCACCCGCAACTTCGGCGTGATGATCGAGGAAGCCGGCCTGGCCGAGCGCGGCACCTTCGTGATGAATCCGGAAGGCCGCATCCAGATCATTGAGATCAACGCCGGCGGCATCGGCCGTAACGCTGAGGAACTGCTGCGCAAGATCAAGGCGGCCCAGTACGTCGCCGCCCACCCGGGCGAGGTCTGCCCGGCCAAGTGGAAGGAAGGCGAAGCCACCCTCGCCCCGTCCCTGGATCTGGTCGGCAAGATCTGACCGTTTCGCGGCTACAAGACGCGCCCGTACGGGCGCGTCTTTCAAGAACACACAAGGAGAACCCCATGCTCGACAACGCCATCAAGACCCAGCTTCAGGCCTACCTCGGCCACCTGCGCCAGCCCATCGAGCTGGTGGCCTCGCTGGACGACGGTCTCAAGTCCGCCGAAATGCGCGACCTGCTGCGGGAGATCGCCGCGTTGTCGTCGCAGGTAAGCGTGCGCGAAGACGGCACGGACGCGCGTCGGCCCTCGTTTTCCGTGGGCCGCCCCGGTGAACCCACGCGCATCCGCTTCGCGGGCATCCCCATGGGACACGAATTCACTACGCTGGTGCTCGCCCTGCTCCAGACGAGCGGCCATCCACCCAAGGTGGACGCGGGCATCATCGAACAGATCAAACAATTGCAAGGCGAGTTCCGCTTCGAGACCTTCATCTCGCTGTCCTGCCACAACTGCCCGGACGTGGTGCAGGCCCTCAACCTCATGGCCGTGCTCAACCCGGGCGTGGAAAGCGTGATGATCGACGGCGCCCTGTTCCAGGATGAGGTGGAACAGCGCAAGGTCATGGCCGTGCCCACGGTGTTCCTGAACGGCGAGGTGTTCGGCCAGGGCCGCATGACCGTGGAAGAGATTGTCGCCCGCCTCGATACCAGCGCAGCGGTGCGTGCCGCTGACGAACTGAACCGCAAGGAGGCCTTTGACGTGCTGGTCATCGGCGGCGGACCGGCCGGTTCCGCGGCGGCCGTGTATGCCGCGCGCAAGGGCATCCGCACCGGCGTGGTGGCCGAACGCTTCGGCGGCCAGGTACTCGACACCCTGGCCATCGAGAACCTCATCTCCGTGCCGCACACGGAAGGACCCAAGCTGGGCGCCGCGCTGGAAAACCACGTGCGCCAGTACCCGGTCGACATCATGAACCTGCAACGCGCCGAGGCGCTGATCCCCGCCGGTGACGACGGCCTGCTCCAGGTGCGCCTCGCCAGCGGTGCACAGCTCAAGGCCCGCAGCATTGTGCTCGCCACCGGCGCACGCTGGCGCGAGATGAACGTGCCGGGCGAGCAGGAATACCGCGGCCGCGGCGTGGCCTACTGCCCGCACTGCGACGGCCCGCTGTTCAAGGGCAAGCGCGTGGCGGTGATCGGCGGCGGCAACTCGGGCGTGGAGGCGGCCATCGACCTGGCCGGCATCGTCGCCCAGGTGACGCTGCTCGAATTCGACACCGGGCTGCGCGCCGACGCGGTGTTGCAGGCCAAGCTCACCAGCCTGCCCAACGTGCAGGTGATCACCCGCGCCCAGACCCTGGAGGTCACCGGCGACGGCGAGAAGGTGAACGGCCTGGTCTACAAGGACCGGGACAGTGGCGAGGAACACCGCATCGAACTGGAAGGCATCTTCGTGCAGATCGGCCTGTTGCCCAACACCGATTGGCTGAAGGGCACGGTGGCGCTCACGCCGCGTGGGGAGATCGAGGTGGACAGCCGCGGCCAGACCTCCGTGCCCGGCGTGTTCGCCGCCGGCGACGCCACTACGGTGCCGTACAAGCAGATCATCATCGCCATGGGTGAAGGCGCCAAGGCCAGCCTCGGGGCCTTTGACCACCTGATCCGCAGCACGGCGCCGGCCGCCAGGGAAGTGGCCTGAAACGGCTTGGCACAGAGATTAAACGCAGAGGCACAGCGCCACAGAGAACACAGAGGTAAATGGGCCCATGCCCCCTCTGTGCTCTCTGTGTCTCTGCGCCTCTGTGTTGGTCTTTTCTCTTCTTCGACTCAACTGCCAGACGCCTGAAGCAGTTCCCGCACCATGGCTTCGAACATCGCCGGCTCCGATTCGCCGATGATCTTGTGACGCACGATACCCTGGCGATCCAGCAGCAGGGTGGTCGGCAGGCCAATGACCCCGTAGCGCCGGGTCACCTTCGATGCCTCATCGAGCAGCACGGGAAAGGTGATCACCTCCAGGCGCCGGACGAAGCCTTCGACCGTTTTTCTGTCCTGCCCGGAATTCACGCCCAGCAGCCGGAAGCCCTCGGCTTCGAGGCGTCGATGAACCTCCTCCAACCAGCGCATCTCGCCCTCGCAGAAGCGGCACTGCTCCGCCCAGAAGTGCACGGCCACCACCTCGCCGCGCAGCTCCGCCAGTTGCACGGTGTCTCCGCTCAAGGCTGGCAATGCGAAATCGGGCGCCACGTCCCCTTGCGCCAGGCGCGCCTGCTCGGCGCCGCAGCCCGCCAGGGCGACCAGCAGCACGAGCGGCCACCAGCGGGACCATTTCATCCCAGCAACACCAGGTTCGAGCGCCAGGAAAACCAGGTGAACAACACCATGCAGAGCATGAACAGGCCGGTCGCCATGGCCACCACGCGCGGCGTGATCCGCGCCATGACGGGCGCCAGCGTCGCCGCGCGGGCAAAGGGCAGTGTCACGCCGAGTGCAACACCCAGGGCACTGGCCGCGAACAGCGGCAAGTAGACGAGATAGCCCACATAGCCATACTCGGCCTTCAACAGACAGAACGGGCAGTGGTGATGAGGATGCTCGTAGATATAGAGGGACAGGAAGGCGATCACGGCCGCAATGGCGACGGGGAATGCAAGCGCGCTCAAGGCGGAAAACACCAGCGCGCCGCGCCGGCGCCACAGGGCGAAGAGCCCGCCGAGCACCGTGGCGCCTAATACGCTGTAGAAACCGATCATGGCCTGCAACGGCGGCATCCCGGCAAGCTCAGCGGTCACGGTCTTCTCGCCGCTGAACAGACTGCCGCAGCAGGAGGTGATCACGTCGGCGCGCAGACCGAGGAAATAGCGCACCTGCACCACCGCCGCGAGCGCGGCCACGGGCAGGACGATCAACAGCAAGCCGTACTTGACGCGCGTGAGCGGATAATCGGGAGCGCGGTTGTCCACGTGGTTCATGAACAGCCACGCACTGGCGAGGAAGAACAGCGCCAGCTTGAGGAAAAGCGCGGGAAAGCCGAAGGGATTCACGTTGAACGTGCCCACCGCGCACATGGCGCCCACGAACTGCACCGCCAGGCGATCCGCGGTAAACACCAGCAACAGCAGCGACAGGAGCTGCACGGCGAACACGAAGCCGAGCACCGTGGCGACCAGGTAGGTCTGCCTCTCCAGCCGGATCTGGCGGGCGCTGCCGCTGTTCAGGTCCCAGTGCCGCAACAGCCGCAGTGCGAACAGGCCGGCCGGCAGCAACAGGATGAGGGTCAGCGCATCCGCCAGCAGCAACGCCATGATCGCGGGATGGAACAGCATTAACCCACCACCTTGCCGTCGCGCAGGGACACGATGCGATCCACGATCGTCGCCTCCGCCACCAGCGCATCGTGACTGGAGAGGATGACCGTGCGCCCCTCGTCCTTCAGCCGTTCAACGATGGCGAGAAACGCCTTGGAGAGATGGGTGTCCAGATTGGCCGTGGGCTCGTCAGCGATCACCACCGGCGGGTCGTTGATGAGCGCGCGGGCGATGGCGGCACGTTGCGCCTCGCCGCCTGACAGCCATTCCACCCGGGCGTCACTGCGGTGCTCGAGGCCGAGTTCGCCAAGAAGTTGCAACGCCCGGGAACGCAATTCACCATGCGGCGGCGCCAGCGGAAAGGCCGGCAGCATGACGTTGTCCAGAACAGAAAGCCCGCGAATCAGGTTGAACTGTTGGAAAACGAAACCGAAGTTGTGGCGGCGCTGTTCCGTGAGGAAGCGCTCGGGAAGGCTCGACACGTCCTGCCCTGCCACCCGCACCCGCCCCTCCGTTGGGCGCGCCAGACACCCGAGCAGGGTGAGCAGCGTGGTCTTGCCGGAACCGCTCGGCCCGGTGAGCAACGTCACCCGCCCGCGTTCCAGCGTAAGATCGACACCATCCACGGCCCAGAACTGATTGGGCAGTCCCTCGTTGTACGCCTTGCGCACGCCGCGCAATTCGATGAAGGCCTCGCTCATCGCATCACCCTGTCCGGATCAGTGACCGCCGCGCGCCACACCGGCACCAGCGTGGCGGCCACGTAGGGCACGACCGTGAAGAGAAAAAGGCTCGCCAGTTGCAGTCCGTCCACGGCGGGCGTGAGGCGGAAATCCGGATAGAGCACCGACCAGCCCTTGAGCACCGGTGCAAACAGCGGTGCCGAAAACGTGAACACGTGCCAATAGGCCAGGCTGAAACCCGCGAGAAACGCGAATCCTGACACCAACGCGCCTTCCCACAGCTTCATGGTCAGCACGTCGCCGGTTTCCCACCCCACCGCCTTCAGCACGCCGATTTCGCGCTGTTCATCGGCGCTGAGACCCGAGGCTTTCTCCCAGGCAAGAATGACGAAGGCGAGGCCGGCGCCCACCAGCAACATCAGCACGATGCCTTCGCGCCAGTCGAACACCGCCTCGTAGGTGCGCAGAATCTCTTCGCGCAACACGGGCCGCGTGTCCGGCAGGCGCAGCAGGACCTTCTCCGCGATGGTGCGTACCTCGCGGGGCTGGGCGACGCTCAACACCACGTCGGTGTACAGGCCCGGCGTGATGCCGAACAGGGCTCGGAAATCCGCTTCCCCCACCAGCAACAGATCGGCCGTCACGATGTTCGCGTCGCGCGGCAATATCTCGGCAATGCGCAACAGGATGAGTGCGCCGTCGGAGCCTCGCATGGCCATGACGTCCCCTTCCGCGGCGCCACGGGTGCGCGCGATGCCTTCCCCGATGACGATGCTCCCCGCGGGGATGACACGGTCGGGCGGCACCATGACCGTGAAATTGGCCGCCGCAAGCGGATCGAAGTAATAACCCCAGAGCCGCCCCTGTACGCTGCGCACGCCGCGTATGCCCTGCAGTTTCTCCACGTAATCCGCGGGCACCAGATCGTGACGCCCGGCGGTCAGTTTCTGCAGCACTACTTCCGGTGCGCCTTGCAGCAAAAAGCCCGCCTCGCGCTTCAGTGCATGGCTATAAAGCAGGACCGAGGCGACGACGAACACCAGCGCGGTGTAAACCGCGACGAGGCCCGCGTTCTTGGCCATGCGCCGCGCGAGCGCGGCGACGGTATAGTCGATGAGATAACGCTGTCTAGCGATCCAGTGGCGCATGAGTTCTCAGGTGCGGAGGTGGGGAGAGAATCGCGCCGGAGGGAAAATGCTCCAGCGCCATGGGATGGTCCTGAAACGCCGCGTGCCCGTCGGCCTGAGACAGGTGACGCGTGTAACGGGCCTCCGTGACGATACAGAGATCGGTCAGGCCGAGCGTGCTCACGATCTGGCGATTGGCCGTCCAGTGCTCGGCGGAGGCACCTGCGGCGGACAGCAGCGCCAGGATGAACGCCACGAGTGCGAGGGATATCAATCCCAGCGCCATGTCGCTGAAGCGGAATTGCCGGACACGCATGACTGGAAGGCCACCGTCTGAAACCATCTACAAATTACCACGAAGCCGTGGGGCGATGCGCCCATGGTTTACCGGTTTGCGCGCAACACCATGTCCGGGGTCGGTTCACCGGAACGTTCAACTAAACACGCCGTGCCAAATGTGTTTGACTCTGTCCATGATGAATCGCGGGGCGCTTCCACCCCATTTGAACACTGGACCTGGCATCGGCATTTGTGAACACTGTACGCCCTGTTCCACCCGCCCCACGGACGCGCTGCATGATTCTGTCCAGATACGTGAACACCTTCGGCCGTGCCATGACGGAGCGCTACGGCGCGCGCGTACACAAGGTCACGGTGGATGCAGGCTTCACCTGCCCGAATCGCGACGGCACCAAGGGGCGCGGAGGTTGCACGTTCTGCAATAACACCTCGTTCAGTCCCAACGGCCGCGAACCCGCGCCCATCGCAACGCAGATCGCGAACGGTCGCGACGTCATCGCACGTCGCACCCGCGCGCAGCGCTTTATCGCCTATTTCCAGGCCTACACCAACACCTACGACGATCCCGCCGTGCTGCAGCAGCGCTACGACCTGGCCCTCAGCCAGCCCGGCGTTATTGGACTCGCCGTGGGCACACGGCCCGATTGCGTACCGCCCAAGGTGCTCGACATGCTGGCGTGCTACCGTGATCGAGGCTTCGAGGTATGGTTGGAGCTCGGCCTCCAATCCGCCTTTGACGCCACCCTCGAACGGGTCAACCGCGGGCACGGATTCGCGGAATACCGCAGCGCCTTGCGTGCCGCTCACAGCCGTCAGTTGCAGGTGTGTACGCATCTGATCCTCGGCCTGCCGGGCGAGACCACGGCCCACGCCCACATCACGCTCGATCGGGTCCTCGACGAAGGCGTCGAGGGATTGAAACTTCACCCGCTGCATGTGGTGAAGGGCACCCGCCTCGCCCTCGGCTGGCGCCGAGGTGAATATTCGCCCTGGAGCGAAGAGCACTATGTGCAGGTGGCCGCCGACCTGGTCCGACGCACGCCGCATGAGGTGATATTTCACCGCCTCACCGGCACCGCTTCCGCGAATCTGCTTTTGGCACCGGGCTGGTGCGGCAGGAAATGGCGCGTGCTCAACGGTCTGACCAATCATCTCGCTGCCCATGGCGCGCAGGGCAGTGCGCTTGGCCAGCGTGCCCCGGATATCGGCGCGAGTACGCCGTAGTTCAGAAACGGCGCTGCGCCGCCACGCACCTGCGCGGCCAGCTCACGGCTTCCACGCACAGCCGGACAGCGCTTTCCCTCCCACGCGGCCTTTCGCAGACCAGCCGGAGGCGAATCCGTCCTCGAGCTGATAGCAGGGCTCGCGGCGCAGTTCCCATTGGACAGATCCCGCGTCTGTCGACAGCGTGGTGACTGTGGGGGCACGCTTTTCCGAAAAGGCGCTCTCCGTGGCCGCTTGTCCGGCCACATGCAGGCGCAGCACATCGGATGTGGTTACGATGCTCCAGGCCGGATCGCGGCCGACCGCCAGCCACGGGCCCGTGCCCTCGCGTGCCCCGCCACACCGCGCCTGCACGTGCGCGAAATTGAGTCCGGTCATGCGCAGGGAACCGCCGACGGCCTCTCCGTAGACTTCGGTGTACAGCGGCCTGTCCTGTGCCAGACCGAGGCCGCGCAATGCGGTGGTCACCACGCCGTCCGGCGAGGCGTCCTGCACCTCTACATAGCTGCGCTCACGGCAGGGCGAAAAGATCATCCTGCCCTCGTGAAACAACATCAATCCCTTGGCGACACGCTCGGGTTCGTCCGCCTCTTCCGCCCCGGCAAAACCGGCAGGGCCGAGCATACCCGCGACCGAGAGAGTGATGAAGAACAGCCTTTTATACATACCCACCATCCCTTCCCAAAGCTGAAAGGATCAACACCGAACACAGCGGTCATGCATTGCAAAGAGCGGAACAGCTATTCAGTCCTTGAACCCTGCCGCTCTGCGCGTTCAACATCCTCCGCGCTGGCATCCCTTCCACAACTCAGTTGAGCAGCCTGTCGGCGATTTGGTCGAAATCCGCTTGCTTGAAGGCGCCCAATTTTTGCATCACGATCTCGCCCTTGCGGTCGATGGCCAGGGTGAAGGGCAGGAGTGCGCTGGTATTGCCCAATCCCTGCATCAACCAGATGCCTTTTTTCTGTCCCAAGCCGACCGGATAGTGGACGCCATAGGCCGCAAGGAACTCCCTGACAGCCGGGGTGTTGTCCTCGACCGCAATGCCCACCACCTGCAATCCCTGCGCGCCATACTCGTCATGCAGCTTAGCGAGTTCAGGAAGTTCCGTGCGACAAGGTGCGCACCAACGCGCCCAGAAATTTACGATGAGCGGCTTGCCCTGGTAGTCCGCCAGGCTGAGCTCGCCGTCGTCGGTTGCCGTCAGCTTGGTTGCAAACAGGGCATTGGCGTCTGCCGCCCATGCGCCGCCGCTGCCCACCGCGAGCGCGACGAGAACCAGCATTCGTATGAGATGTCTCACAGCAAATCACCTCGGCGGAACATGTGATAACCGAGCAGAGCGGAGCCGAGGCCAAGGACTGCCGGATATACCAACGCGAAGAAGCGGAAGCCGGCGGTGCCGAACAGATCGAGGATGACGTAGGCAGCGGGACCGAGCACGACCAGCTGCGGGTCGAACATGGCCAAAGCCGCGGTTCGGAACACCTGCAACGGATTCAGCAGCGCCAACGAGACGGCGATCTCCGGATCGATCCGCCCCTGGATCATCACGCCCAGCAGGATGAGGTCGAGGAACAGCACCAGCACCAGCCAGACCATGAAGGCGGCGCCCTGGGCCATGTCCGTGGTGCGGGCAATTGCCGACAGCAGCATGCCGATGCCAAGGAAGCACCACGCCATGACTGCAAGGAGCGCGGTGTAATAGCCGAATATTCCCCACGGGATATCGATGTTGCTCACATAGCCCCAGATCACGGCGCCGAGCATGGCCAGAAACACCGGGGCGAAGATCACCACGTAGCGGCCGAGAATCTTTCCCCAAAACCAAGCACCCAGGGATACGGGCAATGAGAGCAGATATTCGAACACCCCGGCCTCGCGATCGCCTGCCACCGAGCGGACGGTGGTGACCAGCACGAAAATGGGCAGGATGGCCATGGTCAGCTGGATATATGTTACGAGCAGGCGCGACAAGCCTATGAAGCCGAGTATTCGCGACTCCGTCAGTCCGAAGGCGAAGAGCAGCGCCACGATGCCGCCGAAGACCAGCGTGTAAATCTGAAACCAGCGCGCACGCAGGGATTCGACGATGTCGAGTTTTGCAGTCAGCCAGAGTTGATTCATTATCTGCCCTTTGCCAGCGTTTGCCGCCGCATCTCTTCGAACGTCACGGCATCTGCCTGCGGCGTCGAGATGGCGGCGAAGTTATAGCCCATCGGCGAGGTGCGCTGCACGTAATGCCCCTGCCTGGGGTCCAGCCAGATCATGTCCTCGCGGCTCCTGCTGGTGTAGTCGGCGACCCAGAGACGCGTCTCGGGCGACACCATCCAGGGATATTTTTCGCCCTCTTCCTTTATCCAGAAGAGCAGGCAGCCGAGGTCGTCGAACTTGAACACCGTGTTCTTTTCTCCGCCGCGCATCTGCGCGGCGAAGCGCCGGTCCGAAATAGCCATGCGGCAGCGTATGCAGGTATCGCGGTCCCAGCGGATCGGTGCCATGCCTTCCGGCCAGTTGCCCCGATTGCATCCGGACAGCGCCATGGCCAGCGGCGAGAGCAGCAGCGCACCTGCGCCTGCCCGAGCGAGGAACTCCCGACGTGCGGGTTGATGCCCCGTGCAATGCGTGAGTTTTCCTTTTGCCTCGCACATATCACTCTTCGACCATGGAAAGTTCGCTCACCAGACCCGTGTAACGGGACATGATGCCGAGGAACCGCAAACGGTCCGGGGCGGCCACCTGGCCGCGCCACACCAGATTGTCCGCTTCGGGGGTGAGATCCCAGCCGACCAGCGATTTGGCAAAGGCCGGTTCGAAACGCTTGAGGACGACACGGCAGGCGAGTACGTCGGTCAGTTCGCCTTCCTCCGCCACCTTGTCATCGAGCACGATGCGGCCCATGTCCATTTCGATGACGCGGTTTACCAGCGATGACACCTCGTCGAGGCGGTGGCTGGAAATGATCATCGTGGCATCGTCCAGGCGCTCGGCAAGGAGCTGGAAGAATCGCTTGCGGGCGTCGGGGTCGAGATTCGCCGCAGGTTCGTCCATCACCAGCACCCGTGCATCCCGGCCAAGGGCAATGGCAATCAACAGTTTCTGCTTCATGCCGCCCGACAGCCTGACGAACTGCCGCGAGCGGATGGCGTTGACGTCAAGCCCCAGTTGTTCGGCAATCGCCCCGATGCGAGCCGGATCCGTTCCGCAAAGCGATGCGGAGAAGTCGATCAGTGGGCCAATGGGCATTTTCAGCGGTGGCGGCAACTGTGGCACGAAGCCGATGTTGCCCAGCACCGCAGTACGGTTCCGGCGAGGGTCTACGCCGTCGATGCGCACACTGCCCTCGCAGGCGTACTCACCGAGCAGACAACGAATCAGCGTGGTCTTACCGGCGCCGTTGGAACCAATCAGGGCAACCCGTTCGCCTACACCGATCTGGAGATCGACGCCGTTGAGCACCCGTGCGCGCCTGAACGTCTTGGTGATGTTTTCGAACTTGATCATGGATTCCTTCGTATCAACCGTTTGAACGTCGATCCGCCGCCTGCCCTACAGGAGTTTCGAAAGGCCCTTGACTTCATAAAGCAAGGCTCCCGTCGGGCAAACATCCACGCACAGGCCACAGCGTGTGCAATCCGGGCCGAGCCCCACGGATTCCTCAGTGGCGCGGCCCTTGATGGTGACGTCGAGTACGTGCGGCACCAGACACACCTTGCGGCAGTCCCCTTCGTGGAAGCATTGCTCCACGCGATAGGTGATCTGCAGGGGAGTGATGAGACCCACTGCGCCATAGGTGAGCCCGATGGGGCAGACGTAGCGGCACCAGGCACGGCGCGACCAGAACACTTCGAACAGCAACAGCAGGAAAACCCAGCCGAGCGCCAACCCCGGGCCATAGATCAGCGCACGGGAAAGAATTCCGGTTGGCGAGAGCGTTTCGAAGATGGTGTAGCCGGTGGCGAACGACATGAGTGCGAACAACAGCCAGAACACCGTACGCGTGCCACGATGGAACTGGTGGTCGGTGACGAGCTTCTTCTGCACCAACTTCAGGTGCAGCTTCTCGGTCAGCTCCGAGACGAGATGATAAGGACATACCCAGGAACAGAAGCTCCGCCCACCCATTAGCACCCAGAGCAGAAATACCGTGAATGTCCCGATGAACAGGTTCACGATCACGTGCTTGTGAGCCAGCATCACATGCAGCGCGGAGTTCAGGTCCACCATGTGGAAGCCAACGAAGCGTGATGCCGTCAATGCGCCTTCCAGGATCTGGATGTCCAGCCAGAAGGACACGACGAACAGCATGTTCACCGCTATCAGGACGGACCAGCGCCGATTGCGCCATTTGTGACTTGGGTTCTGGTGCGCCCGGATATGTAGCTTTTCCTTGATGTAGTTGTCCTTGTTCGCATACTTGCGAACCATGATTTGCTTGACGTTCTCGGAAACGTGCGTCGGCTTCTTGGGCTCAGCGCCGAGCATGCCGAGCAACAGGTCGACGAAGCGGCTCATACCGGCTCCCCCTGCCACGGTGCCCGTGCATCGATAACGATGGCCGCCGGCTCGACCGGGCAGACCATTTCACAGACCCCACAGCCGACACACTGCTCAAGCACCTCAGGCCGGGCGAGGCGTTCACCGCGTTTGCTCAGGAAACTGACCATCTGGATGGCGTCTTTGATAGGACATTCGGTAAAACACAGGTCGCACAATTCGCGATCGTAAGGATGATCACGCAAGGGGATCGGCTTCCAGCGATCAACGTCCACGTAGCGCATCTGCCCCTTGAACGCGGGGCCGCGCGCCGGTCCCTTGAAGCCCTGGCCGTGCAACGCGAGGCACGCCTCGGGCCTGGCCAAGCGGGCAACACCGATGCGCTCTTTGAGATTGAGCGTCGGCTCCGGATCGTTTTCCTTGGCCTTCAAGACAGGAGGCCTGGCCAGCGGTGCACCCGCGCTTACTTCCAGTGACGCCGGCTTTACGTAGGTAAGTGCACCGGTCGGGCAGGCGAGGATGCATTGCACGGCATCGCAGGAGAAGTCGCAGGCCTGATCGCGGGCGGAAATGTAAGGCACACCAATACCGAAACCGTCGTCGATGTCGCCCAACACAATCGCCTGTACCGGACAGACCTGCACACACTGACCGCACTTGATGCAGGATGCGAGGAAATCATCCTCGTTGAGCGCACCGGGCGGACGCAAGCGGGGCGGGCGGGCGCTGGTGACGGGAATGTAACCAAGCAGCGATATGCCGACCACGCCCAGGGTGAGGCCGATGGAATGCAGAAACCGGCGGCGCGCCTTCTGGGCCTTGTCCAGGGGTACACGGCTGGCTGTCTTTTTGTCGCCAGGCGTGGATTGAGTGCTCATGGCAACACCCCCTGTTGCGGCTTGGTGTAACGCGGCTTGGCATCCTTCAGGATGAGATCAGGCGCGGAGAACGGTGCCAGGCGTTCGAGAAAGTCGAGGAGTTCCATGACCGGGGAGCTGCGGAAGAAGCGTGCTACCGGCAACTCAGCCCAGATCTGGTCGGTGTAAGAATAGAGATCATGGGCCTGATCGCCGTAGCCATCGTGGTCGCGATCGAAGCCCTGATAATCGTCCCAGTAGTTCCCTTCCCAGAAATTCAGCACCGAATTGTCGCTTCTGCCGCCGTAGGTCACCTGCGTGAGGTTCCCCTCGAATACGTTGTCGCGCATAAAGTTATTGCCGGTCTCCGAGTTGAACAGAATCCCGATGCCATTGTACGCAAAGCGATTCCTTCGCACCTCGATGGTCGCATCGGGCTGGAAAGGTGAGAGGTCGGAGCCGATGCCGATTCCGCAGTAGATGATCTCGTTGTTCTCGATGATCGTCCCCGACGCCTCTTTGAACCCGATGCCCATGCCGGTCGCACCGGTAGCATGGGAAATGATGTTGTTTCGCGCCACGCCGCCTTCCGTGTACATGAAGTAGATGCCGACGGCATTGTCATAAAAGCGGTTTCCCTCGACGATGTTGTCGTGGGCGAACATGAAATGAATGGAATAGCGACTGCGTCGACCTACGTTGCCACTGAATACGTTCCGGTTCGAGTACCACGCGACCATATCGCGGGAGTCGACGACCTCGTTGTTTTCTATGCGGTTGTCGTGGCTGTACCACAGCCGCAGGCCGTCACCACGGGTCCCCAGCTCTACCTCCTTCGAGCGAACCCGATTGCCGCGGACGATGCTGTTGTTGACCTGCTTCAGGTCGATACCGAACAGGCAGTCATCGACCACGAGATTTTCGATCAGGTTGTTGTGGCCGCGAACGTCGAGACAGGAGTCATCCGTGTCGTGGGAGTTGCCCGAACCGGTCAGGTGCAGTCCGCGAATGATTGAATTATCGGCATTGAGCACCATCACCGTGCCCTTGCCGCCCGCATCGACGGTCACCTGACCTTCGCCATCGATGGTCAACGGCTTGTCGATGGTCACCGGCCCGGAATACACACCGGGTGGCGGCTTGAGCACCGAACCGGGGGCGGCCTTGTCGACCAGTTCCTGAAGCGGTTTGAGGCCGTGGATGCGCTTGTCGCGTTCGATGAGCAGGTAGACGGGTTTCGGCCGGTCAATGGTCACCCTGGGCGCGGTGCTGAAATCCGCACCGGCGCCCAGTTGCTGTTCATCCGCGGTAACGCTGGAACCCGCGAGTGCCAGTGCCATGACCAGTGCTGCACGAGACACACTCGACAAGTGAGGCACGTTTTACTCCGCGGCAGGATCTTCACGAAGCTGCTTGCGACGGATGAGCAGCGCCAGGCCCAGACAGATGAACATGACCATGAGCAGGGCAAAACCCCAGTACGGATAGGAGTAGGTGGAGAACTGTGCAACCTTACCTTCCCCGAACACCGTAGGCATGAAGGGCTTCACCGTGAAGGCGCCCCACGGATGCAGGTTGTGACCGAAGAACCACAGCCACGCGGAGTAGGTCACCAGGAAGAATGCCGGTAGCAGTGCCGGTACCCCGGCCAGTAGCAGCTGGAAACTGCGCAGCTTGGCGACACCGGCAACCACGACGCCCATGATGGCGATCAGCCCGAAGATGACAATCTGGCTGATCAGCTTCACGTTGTCACCCCACGCCTGGATGCGTTCAGGTTCCTTGAAGAAGGTGCCGGCTTCGGCAACGTAATTCTGGACATGGCTGTCGAGCCGGCCCATGACAAATTGATCAACGATCATCCACACCGCCACGGCTGCGAAGCCTGCGACCAGCGCGGCCAGGCGAGCCTTCTTTTTGGGCAGCGCGAAAGCAACCATCATGACGGCGAAGAAGCCCATGAAGAATTTCGACAGGGGTTTCTCTACCGGGGCGCCGGTGGCGATGGGGAACATGCCGACGTAATGGTTGATGGTGTTCATCTCATGCACGCAGTCGAGGCCTTTGACATCCTTTTCCACGTGTTGTGCGTCGAGGATAGGATTCCAGCGCTCCATGGTGTCATCGAGGTCACCCTGGATGATCTCATCGGCCATCTGCGATCCTGCGCCGGCGGCCTTGCAGCCGTTGTACACGCCGTCGAAGTGGAAGTGAATGCGGATGCCGTCAGGAAAGGCGTCTTCGGGATAGTTGGGTGCGGTGAGCGACACCCACCAGATTGGCGCGAAATAGGCTGTTACGAGAGCGATCAGCGCAATCAAGGTTAGCCCAGCGACAATCTTGTTCTGCTTTTCCATCATGCCTGCTCTCTATGGGAAGCTGAGGTGTTCTGTGGTGTCCGCGAAGGCGGTGCCCACATTATCGCGGGCAGCCGCCTACGGGAAATTGGACTATTTCTTGGCTGCTTTCGGCTTGCACATCGAACCAGGCATGGTCAGGCTCGACTGATAGGCCGAGATGGCGACCAAATCCTCGTTGGTATAGGGCTTGATGACCTTGACCATGTCAGGGTTCGCGTTGCGGCGCTTACCGTCGCGGATTTCCGTCATCTGACGCAGCAGGTACTTGTAGTGCTGGCCGGCGATGACCGGGTAGAACTTCTCCTTGTTGCCCTCGCCGTTCTTGCCGTGGCATTCCAGGCACTGCTTTTCGTAAAGCTGCTTGCCGCGATTGATCTGGAGTGCGGCATCGGCGCCTTCGTACTTGCCGTGCTCGACGGGAATGCACAGGCTCTCGATGTAGGTTGCGACGTCCGCCAGTTCCTGGGGATCGATCAACGAGATGGCAAACGGGTACATGGTCGGGTTGTCACGCAATCCGGCACGGATGTCCGCCATCTGCTTAATGAGTACGGTGGTGTGCTGTCCGGCAAGCTGTGGGAAGGTGCCGTCCGGGCGGCCGGCGCCCGAGGGCAGGTGGCACGCGCCGCAGATCTCATAGGCTTCCTCGCCATTCACGATATCGCCGGTGTAACCAAGTGCTTCGAGCTTCTCGCCTTCCTGGGCATTCCAGGTGTAGCCCTCACTTTCGATGCCCTGTGCCTTGGGAGCCGGCGGGCCGGCAAAAGCCACGCCTGTACCGAGCAGGCCGACCAGCAGTAATGAGAGTTTCATGTTGGGGTTTCTGTTCATCGTCTCTCCACACTCACTTGAGTTTTTCCAGGTACAGGCTCAGGGCCTTGATCTCTTCGTCGTTGACCAGATGCATGACGCCCTTCATGGCGGCGGTCTGGCCGTTGCTGCGCGCACCGCTCTTGATGTCCTTCATCTGCTGTTCCGTGTAGGCGGCGCTCTGGCCTGCAATCTTTGGATAATTCGGCAGCAGCGGCTTGTCACCCTTCGGACCGTGGCAGGCATTGCAAGTCTTTTCGGTGTAAAGCTGTGCCCCGTCCGGCGCGGCGACGGCGACGGCGGCCGAGCACATCAACGAGGCGAGCATGGCTGTGGTGAGATACTTCATGTTCAGCTCCAGTGGTGGTGAAGTTCGACGGAGACAGGATTGATCGCCTGTCTCCGTCGAGGGTTTGACTTACGTCAACTCAAAACAACTTACTTGATCACCTTGGCACCATTCTGTTCCAGGTAGGTCTTGGCACGGAGACCGATGTCGGCCGCCTTCACCTGATACTGCCACACCTGCTCGGCCCAGAGGCTGGCCTGCTCCCAATCCTTCTTGGCAGCCGCCGCTTCGTACTTGGACTTGGCATCCGGAATCTTGTTCAGCTGGTCGGTGGCATCCGCGACCAGGTTCACAACATCCGGGAAGTCCTTGTAGTTGGTGCTGGTGATGTAGCCTACCACGGAGTCGATGACCGCCTGGGTATCGGCCACGCGCTTCACGATCGCCTGGTACTCTGCTTCGGTGTAGGTGCCCTTGGCGAGTTCCTTCTTGGTCGCCTTCCAGCCCTTCGGCTTGACCAGGAGGTAACCCTGCATCTCAAGGTGCAGCGCCGAGCAGAACTCCGTGCAGTAGTACGGATAGACGCCTTCCTTGAATGCCTTGAACTTGACCGATGCGGTCTTGCCGGGCTCCACCGAGGCATGCACGTTGTAGGTGGAAACCGTGAAGCCGTGGGTCTCGTCCTGGGCACGCTCCAGGTTGGTCAGGTTGATCGTCACCTCGTCACCCACTTCGACCTCGATGGTCTCCGGAGTGATGTGGGAGCGGATCAGTGTACCGTACACCGTCACCTTGTTGCCGTTGCGTTCGATGCGCTCTTCACCGGCACGTACCGCGCCCGGATGACGCTGGTCGGTACGGGTATCGGTGCCGACCTTGTAGCGCACGCCCGGCTTCAGCTTCTTGGCATCGATGGCGATGACGTAGTGCGGCTCGCCCAAGGGCAGCGGCATGTCATACAGCAACTGCATCTTGTCGTTGCTGATGTCGATCAACTGGTGGTTCTGCGGATGCAGGGGACCCACCGGGTTGAAGCGGTCGATGGACAGCTTGTTGAGCGCCACCAGGTACTTGCCGGCCGGCTTGGTGGTGTCGCCTTCCATGGTCACCAAGTGACCGATGTTGTAGTGGATGGAGATCTTGTCCAGCACCTTGCCTTCGCAGAAGTCCCACTTCGCCACCTGGCTGTCCACGTACAGGGAGGTGTAGGCGATGCACTTCTTGGAATCATACTGGGTATGCAGCGGGCCGAGGCCAAGCTGCACCTGAGTATGCAGGGTGTCCTGCATGCTGATCACCGGAATGCCGTACGGGTCCTTGGATTCGAACTTCTTGGCCTTGATGGCCTTCATGATCTTGTCGAAGGAATAGACCGACACGTGGGTGTCGAGCTTGCCGGAGACGACGATCTTGGTGCCGTCCGGGGTCACGTCGACGCCGTGCGGGCTCTTCGGCTCGGGGATCAGGAACAGGATGCCTTCCTTGACCGCCGTGTCGATGGTCAGCACATCTGCGCCGTTGATCTTCTTGGCCTTGCCGGCAGCCACCAGTTCAGCCGCCTTCTTCCAGTTGATCACGTGCAGGTAGTCGGTGTCCTTGGCGGAGCAGCCGGCTTCATACGGCGGGCGTCCTTTCTCGATGCCACCGACGTAACGCTCGCTGCAGAACGAGTTGGTGAACGACCAGCCGTCGGAAGGACCCTTGCCCGCGTCGGACAGGTCCTGCGAGTAGGGCGGCAGTTCGATGGAGAAGGACTTCTTCGGATCGATCTTGCCGGCCTTGCGGTCGAACTTCCAGTAGGTCATACCGCCGCGGTACTTCTCGTTGAAATCCTCCAGCGGATAGAACTTCTTGTTCTCCAACGGCGTCGCGTACTGCGCGGCCTCGAAGATGTAATCGGTGTTCGGCGTCACGAAGGCGCCGCCGTGTTCCGACTTGAAGATGGGGTTGACCACGATCTGCTTGGTTTCGAAGTCGCGCAGGTCGATGACCGCGATACGCGGATTGGCCTTGTCGTTGATGAACAGGAACTGGCCGTCCGCTTCACCGTTGGTTTCGGAGAACGCCGGGTGATGGGTGTCACCCCAGGTGATGTCCATGCCATCGATACGACCTTGAGCGAGGACCTTCTTGGATTCCTCGTCGAAGCCGTAACCCTGCCAGGGCTCCGGTGTGAAGACGCCGATGTACTTGAGAATGCGCATCGACGGAATGCCGTAGACGATGACCTGTCCCGACTGACCGCCGGAACTGAACGCCAAAAACTCGTCACGTTTACCCGTCGGTACGTAGGTCTTTGCTGCCGCCATGAGGTCTTGTTGACTCAGACCCCGACGTTTCATGACATCCTGCAGGGACTCTGCGGCATTTACCGCAGTCGCCCCCACTCCCGCTGCCAGCACCAATGCTGCTGCTTTAAATAAGCTTCTCATGTTGTTTTCCCCTGAGTAGCCCCTGAAATGAAAACCCCCAACCACTCGAGTGCTTGCCACGCGCCTGAGTGATTTGACACACATCATGCCCTTGGGGTCAGGTGGGAAACAGGTGACGAGTTCCCATATTAGGAACAGGAAAAGTGGGGGGTGAGGTTAGGAATCGTCCTAGCCCTGGTTGTCAGGCCGAGACAGCGATGCACGTTGCACCGCCCATCTAGCAAATTCGACTAGGGAAACTACCTAAGATTAGCGGCAATGATGCGCCAGGACCGCCCTGCGGAAGCTGCAAGTAGCCGCTGATTTCTTCGTTTCGTCATCAGGGCGGCTCCTACAACCCATCATGACTGCGTCACTTGTGGGAGCGAGCTTCTGCTTGTGACAGCCCTCAGGAAGCCGCAGCCCGGAAATCGGAGCGGAAGCTCGCCCCCACACACGAAAATCCGAGGCCGCTCCGGCAATCTATTCAACGCCGAGCGCCGCTGGGGCTTGACGCGTAAGACGGTCTACAGGCCTCCATGACGGAGCCGATTAATCAGCATTTTCTTAGCCCGGGAATAGCGGATCGTCATCGATGAGGCCGTGCTGAACGGCATACCGCACCATTTCTGCGGTATTGCTGAGCCCCATCTTTACCATGATGTTGGCCTTGTGCGTGCTTACGGTCTTGACGCTCAGATTGAGGCGACGGCCGATTTCGGAGACACCAAGCCCCTGCACCAGCATCAGGAAGATCTGGTAGTTGCGATCGGTGAGGGAGTTGTGCGGAAGCAGGCTGTTGTTACCCTGCAGGGTGTTGCGGGTAAAGCTCTCCGCGACACTCTGGTTGATGAACAATCCTCCCCGCGCCACCTTGCGGATGGCTTCGGCAAGCATGGCCTCCGCATTGTCCTTGCACAGATACCCCGCCGCGCCGGCCTTCAGCGCCCGCACGGCATAGATGTCTTCCTTGTGCATGCTGAGGATCAGAATGGCCACCGACGGAAACTCGCTTTTGATCTGCTTGATCAGCTCGATGCCGTTGCGGCCCGGCATGGTCAGGTCGAGCACAATGGCATCCCAGTGGCCGTCGCGCAGCAACGCCAGGGCTTCGACACCATTGGAAGCCTCGCCGCCAACCACGATGTCTCCCGAATCGCTGAGGATATGCTTCAACCCGGCGCGCAGGATGTCATGGTCGTCCGCTATCAGTATGCGTATCACTGTGGTCTCCTGAGTACAGGGGAAGAGTTACGACAATGCGCGTCCCGCTGCTGCCGTCGATGATCATTTCACCGGCAAGCATCGACACCCGCTCGCGCATGCCGAGCAGCCCAAAACCCGTTTTCGGGGCGATGTGATCGAATCCGACGCCGTCGTCGTGGATCGTCAACGTAAGCTGCTCGGCGCCTTTTTCCAGGGTGATCTCCACGTGCATGGCTTGCGAATGACGGGAGACGTTGGTCAAGGCCTCCTGGACGAGGCGGAAGACGGCAATGGCCAGCCCGGGTTCAACATCGATGTCATCCTGGTTCGACGAAAATTCGCATGCAATTTTCGAGCGTTCCATGAAGGTGTGCGTCAGGTATTCAAGCGCGGCTACCAGCCCAAGCGCGTCCAGCATGCCGGGGCGCAGGCCTTCGGAAATCCGTCGCAGCGAATCGATGGTGCGTTCGACCAGGGCGTGGGCTGAACCGGCCCGCTCCCTGACCGTTTCACCCTGGATGCCGCAGGTCTTACGGAGCCAGCTCAGGTCGATGCGGAGGGCGGTCAACGCCTGACCCAGTTCATCGTGCAGTTCCCTTGCGATGGACGTGCGTTCATCCTCGCGCACCGTCTGCAGAAAACGCGTGAGCTCCTGCAATCGGGCCTTGGATTCCTTCAACTCCTGTTGCGAGCGCCGCAGCTCCTCGGTGCGTTTTTCGACCTCGTCCTCGAGATGTGTCTGCAGGTGGAACAGTTCGATGTGTGTCCGTACCCGCGCCAGGACCTCATCGGGCTGAAAAGGCTTGGCGATATAGTCCACGGCGCCGAGCGAAAATCCCTTGACCATGTCAACGGTCTCCCGCAACGCCGAAAGAAAAATGATGGGCACCACACGGGTCGTCGCATCTTCCTTCAACAAACGGCACAGTTCATAGCCGTCCATGTGCGGCATCCGGATGTCGAGAAGGATGAGGTCCGGTGGGCGCGCCCGTGCCGAGCGTAACGCCATGCGACCATCCTGTGCCGCCCGGACCACATAACCTGCACTGGTAAGCAAGTCATTAAGGAGTTCGAGGGAACCCGGCGTGTCGTCGACGATGAGGATCTCGGGGGCGGACGCATTGGTGTCTTGATTAAACGTCATGTCTCGCTCCCCTCTATTTCAAGTATTTCCCAGAGTTCCTGGTAGCTTCGTTGCCTCGTCAGCATCAGCAATTGTTCCGCAAGCGGCGGTTCGTTTTCTGCCACGGTGTTGATGGCCGATTCGATTTCTACCGGGTTCAGGGAAATTGCGGCGCGAACCAGCTGCGCGCGACCGGCCGGAGACAAGGTTGTCAGCATTTCCTTCAGCAAGGCGGGCCGGTAGTGTGGCTGTGTCGGCGTGGGGCTGACGTTCGTCGACAGCAGGCGCTGGATCAGACGCAACAGGTCGGCTTCCACCAGTGGTTTACTCAGGAAGCCGGCGGCGCCCGCGGCCAGCGCAGCGGCGCGGCTTTCCTCGGTGGCATTGGCAGTAACCATGACCAGCGCAGAGCCCCGGCCGCTCAACTGGCGAATGAGGTCAAGCCCTTCGCCATCGGACAGATACCAACCCGTGAAAATCAAATTGATGTCGCAGTTCGCGATGAGTGATCGCGCCTGCTTGAGGGTGACGGCTTCGTGAACCGTGAATCCGAGAGGTTCGAGAATGGAACGGATAAGCAGGCGCGCTTCTTTCTGCTCGTCGAGCACGAGCGCCGAGACCTTGTGCTCGAGGTGAATGGATAGATGAGGTTCGTGGGACACCGGCGCCCTCACTGCGCCATCGGCGATGAGCGCCTCGATAGCGAAGTGGAAGTCCGAGCCCTCGCCTGGGTGTGAATCGACCGCCAGCTCGCCGCCCATCATCTCGACGTAACGGCGGCTGATGGTCAGGCCAAGGCCCGTGCCACCCCGGTGGGACGGGCCGATCTGTTCGAAAGAAGAAAATATCCTTTCCTGCTCCTCCGGGCTGATGCCTATGCCGGTATCGCGCACGCTGAAGGCGAGGCGCACGGCGCCCTTGCCGGTGGGCTGCGACGTAGCGCGCACAACGATGGAACCGGATTCGGTGAATTTGACCGCGTTGGACAGCAGGTTAAGCAGCACCTGGCGCAACATGCCGGGGTCCAGATGGACGCACGAGGGTAAGGACTCGCATTCGAGGCGCAGGTCGAGTCCTGACTCGTCTGCGCGCAAGCGCATCATCTCGACCACCTGTTCCAGGAGTTCCCGCAAGTCGACCTCTTCGGGCCGCATTTCCATCTTTCCTGACTCGATCTTCGAGAGCTCCAGGACGTCGTTGATCAAAGTGAGCAGATGGCGTCCGGAGTGATTGATGATCTCAAGACTGCGCCGGTTCTCCGGGGAGAGGGCAGGATCCTTTTCCATCAGCTTGGAAAACCCGATCACGGCATTCAGCGGTGTGCGCAGTTCATGACTCATGTTAGCCAGGAACGCCGACTTGCTTCGATTGGCAGTCTCCGCCTGATCGCGTGCGACGGTCAGCTCTTCGGTACGCAGCTTGACCAATTCCTCCAGATGTTCGCGATAGGCGGCCAGCTCGGTCTCGTGTTGTTTGCGCTGTGTGATATCGGAAAAGATGGAGATGTAGCGCGACGGTTTGCCATCCGGTCCGATTAGCGCCTGGATCGAGAGTTCCTCCGGGAAGACCTCACCGTTTCGACGCCGGTTCCAGATTTCACCGCGCCAGGAGCCCGTGCTAATCAGTTGATCCCAGAGGTTCTTGTAGAACGCAGCTTCATGAATTCCCGACTTCAGGATGCGCGGGTTCGCTCCGATGGCTTCCTCCCGCTCGTAGCCCGAAATGCGGCAGAAGGCATCGTTGACCCAGAGGATGGTACCGTCGGCATCAGTGATGGCGGCGCCCTCCGCCATGGCGGCGAAGGCCATCTCGTTTTCCCTGCGCACCTGGTCCTGCCGGGCTTGTTCCCGAGCCCGCTTGAGCGCGACGAAGTGCAGCAACATGAAGGTGACAACCCCCAGCAGCCAGATGACGGCATGCCAGTACTGAATGGCCCGCCAGGTGGGTTCCTGAGCGTTGCGATAGGTGAGGAGGTCGACGGCGATGGTCGCCGCGCCGCGCAAGCCGCCCACGGGGACCAGCGTGTCCCGGTGACACGACAGGCATTCCTCCTCCATGCGCATGGGAATCATGACGCGCATCAGGCCATGCCCGTTGGCCTTGTCCGGGAACGTCTCGGCGATCATCGTTTCGCCGTCCTCCAGGTCGCTGAGCGCACGGAGTTCCCAGTCGTCCGGTGAATTGTCACGATTCCGCAACTGTTTCGAGGTCAACCGCTCCCGGCTCCCGGTCGCTTCGTTGGTCATGCCCTGAATGGCGAGCAGCAGGTGCATGGGTGTTACGGCGACGATGGGGATTCGCTCGCCGTTGCCGCGTATGGCCGTCAGGCGTTCTTCCTGCTCAAGGGCGTCGATGGGCGGTACATGCTGCTCGCGAATGAACAAGCCCTCGACGTTCGAAGCCCACTTGCGGATGGTGATGTCCTTCTGCAGGTTGGAGATGGCGGCAATGCGCGCCAGTTCTGCCGCGGTCCGGTTCAGCTGTTCGCGCTGCGCCAGCAGCGAAGCGAGCACGAGCACCGTCCAGACCACGGTGATCAGAATGGCCCCCAGCGGACTGGCAAGCGGAATGAAGTGTTTTTCTGTGACTTTCACGTCGACAGCAGTCTTGAACTCGCGATACCCACTGTGGCGCGATCGGCACGGTGAATCAATAGCCGGCGTCACCTTATACGCCTCGCGGCCCGTTCAGCCTTCTGCGAGCCGGCGCGAGGTCCGTGGAAATCGCCACCACCGGACGGGCGGTTGGCGATAGGAATATTCCGAGCGCGCCCCCGCCGTTGTTACGGGGGGGTAATCAGGATTCGTCACCTTCTGCTATCGGGGCCGAACGGCGCACACTTCAGCCCACGTCCAGGTGACTACATGCGTATCCTTGAACAGCCCGGTTCTGCTCAATACAGACACGAGGCTGCCTGGAGGAATTGATGTGAACGGATACAGGATCGGATTGGCGTCGGCCCCGTGTGCGGAGGAGTTCCCGCGCCGTGCCGTGCCGAGACGCGTGCTGCTGCGGCTGATCTGGGGGCTTGCGATCGTGGCGGTGATGGTCGTCGGCTACAAGCTGCTTTCCTTGGTGTCGGCGCCCGATGACGTGCTCGTCGCCCCTGAACCCGGCTGTGACCTGCAACAATCACGCTGTACAGCCGCGCTCCCCGGCGGGACGGCCGAACTCGAGTTCCTGACGCGCCCCATTCCGCTGGCCAGGCCGTTCCAGGTTGTGTTGGACACCCGGGGAGTCGATGCGCTCAAGGTCGAACTGGACGTTTCCGGCATGGAAATGGACATGGGTTACAACCGCATCCCGTTGAACCCGGTCGGACAAGGGCGCTACACGGCTGAAGTCATTATTCCCGTGTGCATCATGGGAAAGATGACCTGGCGTGCCACGGCCATCATTCATACGCGCGGGCAGCGCCTTTCCATCCCCTATGAATTCATCACCGGGGGAACCTACTGATGTCCAACCGGGCCCTCACCTACGTGGCCCTGCTGCTTGCGTCACTGGTTGCGGGCCTGGCCATATTCTGGCATCCGGCCCCGGCGGAACGCCCGCTCCCCATGCCGGGGTTGCCGGCCGGCGGCGACTTCACCCTGCAATCGGTCAACGGTCCGGTGTCGCTGACGGATTTTCGCGGCAAGGTCGTCCTGGTCTACTTCGGTTACACGTATTGCCCCGACATCTGTCCGACGGCGCTCATCACCGTCGCCGACGCCATCGAACAGCTGGACCCCGGCGAACAGGAGCGGGTGGCCGTAATCTTCGTGTCGGTCGATCCCGCGCGTGATACACCCGAACGCCTGCGCGAGTATGCGGACTTCTTCCATCCACGAATCGTCGGCGTCACCGGCAGTGAAGAGGACGTGGGAGGAATCGCACAAGCGTACAGGGCATTTTACGCAAAACAGCCCGACATGGAGGACGGCGGCTACGTCGTCGACCACTCCGCGGACATCTACGTCGTGGCCGCTGACGGCCGGGTCGTGGACAAGCTCATCCACGGAACCATTGCGGCCAAGGTGGCCCAATCCATCCGCACGGCGTTGCGCCTTTGATTTAAAGGAGTCGTTCCGGTGAAAAAGTCACTCTTGCTCGCACTCGGACTGGCTTTCTCCAGTAGTGCCCTCGCAGGGGCAAGCACCCACGTCACCGTGGCAGACCCCTACGTGAGGCTTTCACCGCCGAGCGCGGTAGCGACCGCCGCCTACATGGTGTTGAAGAATAACGGTGAAGCCGGCGTCCGTCTCGTCAAGGCGAGCAACCCCTTGTCGCGCACCACGGAGTTGCATAACCACTTCAACGACAACGGCGTCATGAAAATGCGGCCGGTGGCCGCCATCGACATCGAGCCGAACGGGGAGATGGCGCTCAAGCCCGGCGGCCTGCACGTGATGATGATCGGCTTGCAGACACCCTTGCGAGAGGGCGATGTGATACCCATCACCCTGACGTTCGACGACGGTTCGGATATGCTGGTGAATGCCACGGTGGTGCGCCAGGGTGTCAGGCAGGCGCAAAGGCAACGCTGATGCGCGCTACCCGGTGCGTTCACGCCTTTCAAAAATTCCAGAGGCAGAGGATTCATGACCCGCTACAGGACGGTTTTGTGGAGCATGTTGGTTGTCGGCGCGCTGTCGGCAGGGATGGGCGGACCGGCGCACGCCGGATCGGATGAAGCCCTGCGCGGGGCAGTGACGCGGCTTGGGGAATTGAACGGCACGGCGCTTGCCTGCGGGCAGGGCGCGCTGGTCGCTCGCCTGCGCGAAATCATGGTCAATACAGCCCCAAAGCAAAGGGAGATCGGGGAATACTTCGAGATCGCGACCAACGAAACGTTTCTTTCCTTCGGGCAGTCGGGTCGTGAATGCCCGGATGGGAAAGCCCTCGCGATGCGTATCGATGCGGCACGAGAGCACCTTGGTGCCGTGGTGGGCACAGCACCGTGAAACGCGGGCTCGCAGGCATGTTGGCGCTGCTTGCCGTACTCCTGACGAATCCCTTGCAGGCGCAATCCGTCACGACACACGGGTTCGGCGATGGAGACGCGGACCCGATACGCACCCGCTATTTGCTGATCGGTCCCCAAGGGGGCGCGGTCACGGACGAGGACTTCCGTGGGCGATTCCAACTCATCACCTTCGGCTACACCGCCTGCCCGGACGTCTGTCCGACCACCCTGGTGGAACTTGCGGAGGTACTGCGTCTGTTGGGTGATGATGCCACTGGGTTGCAGGGCATTTTCATCACCGTGGACCCGGCGCGGGACACCCCGCAGGCACTGGCCACCTATACCGCCTTCTTCGATGCGCGCATTCTCGGCCTTGGCGGCACACCGGAACTGATTCAGCGGGTAACGGCGAACTTCAAGGTGCGATATGCGAAGGTTCCGAGCGCCACGGGTGATGCGGATTTCTATGCCGTCGACCATTCTGCCGGCCTGTATCTCCTGGGTCCGGATGGCACCTTTATCAAGAAGTACGGGTACGGCACACCCGCCGCGCAAATCGCTGGCGAAATCCGAGAGCTCCTGGCGCGCGGGTAAAGAGGGGAAAAGAGTTCAGCACAGAGGTGCAGCGACACGGGGAACACAGAGGACCTGTGGGTGGGCGCCGGACTGACGGCATCGGGCATTGAACCCTTCTGCGCCCTCTGTGTCTTTGCGCGGCTCGCAAGAATGCAGTGCGCGATGGAAAGGCAAAAAGCACGCAACGGCTGACTTCCACCCTTGGCGTGCTGCGAGCGTTCGATGCCGAAGCCCCGGCTCCGCTGTATCAAGCTCCAGCACATAGACGGCGCCGCGATTCAGTCGCGCGGCTCCGCCGAGGCGCGGGTTTTTACCCGCCAGGCAAGCACCACCAGCCACGCCAGCACGCCGCTGATCGCGCCGTAGAGATGGGCGTCCACGACCACGGGACCACCCACCGCCTCGATCGAGCCGGGCAATGGACCGGACACCTGCTCCCACACCAGCTTGACCACCACCAGACCGGCGATCACGGGCGCGTCGCGTAGACCGGCACGCCATCCGGCCAGCACCCCGGCCAACAGCAGGCCGTGCAGCACACCCGACAGGCCCACGTACCATTCGAGGCCAGGCATGAAGACCAGCAGAGCAAGGCCGTTCAGCAGCGCCGTACCGCCAAGAACGACGCCCCATTCCCGTGGGTGCAGTGCATCTCCGGCCAGTAGCCAGACCAGGAGCAGCCCCGCGATATTGAGGCCCAGGTGCGACCCGCCGAGGTGCACCAGATGGCCCGTAACCACCCGCCACCCTTCGCCCCCCAGGATTGCGACGCGGTCATAACGGAGCACACGGGCCGCCTCCTCCCCGCCCAGCGCCACCAACAGCACGAGCAGGGCAAGGCTCCCCGGTAGCCACCAGGCGCGTGCCGCGGAGTGAATATTCATGGGCGGGTATAATATCGCGCCACGGATGTCTCACGACGGGCGCGGTCGAATGTGGTTCAAAAAAATACCAGCCTTATTGCTTGTGCTCGGCCTCACCGTGCCGGCACGCGCCGACACGCCCGCCCTCGATGCGGAACTGCGCCTGCTGCTCGCCCACGCCCTCGCCGAGGAAAGTGGCCAGGGTGATCACTTCGACGCCCACGTATGGCTGACGGACATGGCCTTTCGCCTGCGCCGGAAGCTCCCCGATGAACAGGAACGGTTCGACTTGCTAAAACGCGTGTACGTGGAAGCGAACCGCGCACGCATTCCTGCCGAGCTGGTACTCGCGGTCATCGAGGTGGAGAGCAACTTCGATCGCTTCGCGATCTCCAGTGCCGGGGCGCAGGGTTACATGCAGATCATGCCGTTTTGGCTGAAGGAGATCGGCCGGCGGGACGACAACCTGTTCCACACCACCACCAACCTGCGCATGGGCTGCACCATCCTGCGCTACTACTACGACATGGAACGCGGCCACTGGCCGCGCGCCCTCGCCCGCTACAACGGCAGCCGCGGCAAGAACTGGTACCCCAACCGCGTCTTCACCGCCCTGCGCGAGCGCTGGCAGGTTCGCTGAACAAAGCGCTAACACGGGGAACACGGGAAACCGATCTTCTGTAGGAGCGGCCTCAACGACTTGCGCTGAATACCGCGCCATCGCGGCCTGAACGGCCTGAGCACCCTTCGGGCATAAATCCGCTCCTGCAAAGATCGATTTCCCCGTGTTCCCCGTGTCCCCCGTGGTTAATGCTTTTTGCCTTTTCAGCCGGTGGTGAAATCCGCCGGCGGCGGCATGTCCACCGGTTCGCAGCTGACGTCGTCCACGCGTGCGGCAGGCGGGCCTTGCCAGAGCCAGGTCTTGAGCTGCGCGATCGCTTGCGCTTCGCCGCAGGCGATCACCTCGACGCTGCCATCGGGCAGGTTGACCGCATGACCGGTCACGCCCAGGGCGCCGGCCTCGCGGCGCGTGGCACCGCGAAACCACACGCCCTGCACCCGGCCGCTCACCCGGCAGCGCACACAGGTCATGGCAGGACTACGCTGGCCGACTGGCCGATGCGCAGGCTGGCGCTCTCGGGCGCGTCGATGAGGATGTCCACCGGGTAGGCGAGGCTTGGTGCATTGGGCACGGGTTCAAGGCCCACATGCGTGATCTTGCCTTCGTACGCGGTCCCGCCCACGCGCACGGGGACCGACTGCCCTTCCCGTAACGCCGTTACCTGCGTGGGGTCCACGCTCAGCTGCACGCGGCGGCGACCGGCCTCGGCCACGGTCACGAGCGGCACCGCGGTCAGTTCGGCGGCCACGGCTTGGCCGACACCCGCATGCACCGCCAGCACGACCGCATCAAACGGCGCGCGCACGGCGCTGTACTCAAGATCGAGTTCCGCCTGCTTCACGGCCGTCTTCGCCGCCTGATACTCGGCGGCGGCCGTGGCCAGGCCGATCTTCGCGACTTCCAGTTCGTGGTCCGACAACAGGGTACGGTCGTACAGTTCCTGACCGCGCTCCTGCTCGCGCTGCGCCTCGGCGTGCACCTGCTTCAGGCGCTCGGCCTCGGCGCGCACACGCTCCAGTTCCGCGTGAAAGCGCCGCTCATCCAGCCCGACCAGCACGTCACCTTTCTTCACCTGCATACCGGGCCGAGCGCTCACCCGCGTCACCACGCCGGACACGGGTGCGCCCAGTTCCACCCGCTGCACCCACTGCACCGTGCCCGCGACCTCCGCCGCCGACGCCACACTTGCCATGGCCAATGTGCCCAGAACCGCCAACCACCTGCTCATTACCGTCCACCTCATGTCACGGCGCCTCCGCGGCGCCTTGGGCAATCTGTACCGGGCCGCCAGTCAAGGCGTCGAGCCGCGCCCAGGCAAGCACCATCTCGTAATCGGCTCGCAGCGTGGCCGATTCCGCCTCGGTCAGGCGCACCATGGCATCGCCGAGGTCGGCCTTGAACTCCAACTCGTACAGCGTGCGGCTGCGATCGAGATACAGCTCTACGTGGTTGACGCCCGCGTCGGCCTCTTCCCGCTGGATCTTGAGTGTTTGCAGGTGCAGCCAGAGCTCGAGGACATTGTGCTGCACCGCCATCTCGGCCTCGCGCAGGCGTTGCTGGGCCTGGTAGAGCTCGGCCTGGCGCTGGCTCACCACCGAACTGACCAAGCCGCCGGTATACAACGGCAATTCCAGAACTACCCCGGCGCGCCATTCGTCGTTGGAGTTGAGCTCGCGCGAATAGCGCGAGGCCTCCAGTTCGCCGTTCAGGCGCGGGCGGCGTTCGGCGCGCGCCGCAGTGACGTGCTCCTGTGCGGCATGCACCTGATGACGCAGGCCCACGAGCACGGGATTACTGGCCAGCGCGGCCTGTTGCAGGACTTCCACCTCCGGAATGGGGCGGTTCAGCCGGGCGTCCAGCGAAGGCCGCGCCAGCGCAGCAGGCAGTTGACCGGGCCGGTTCAGGACATCCGCCAGCGCCGCGCGCGTCAGGCGCTGGCGCGCCTCGGCGGCGTAGCGGCTGCGCCGCACGCGCTGGTATTCCGCCTCGGCGGCGAGCAGTTCCACATCCGAGACCTGACGCAGTTCGTGGCGCTGGCGCAGGCGATCGAGGCCCACGTAGACCACCGCCATGGCCTCATCCTCGCGGCTGAAATCGAGATCGGCGAGCAGCACATCGAAATAGCGCTGCATGATGTCGACGCGGCGCTGCGCCAGAGTGTCCTGATAGAGCGACTCGGCGCGTGCGACGCCGGCCTGTGCAGCCGAACGGAAGGCCGATGTACGGCCGAAGTCGTACAGGTTCTTGCGCACGTACAGGCTGGCCTTGTGATCGTCCGAATCCTGGTTTGGCGCCGTGTCGGGCGGCTCCACCCAGCGCGCACGCCCTTCGGCGGTGATGGTGAGATCCGTACGTGCCTCGACCATTGCGAGGGCCGCGCGTGAGGCATCGAGCCCCGCCCCCGCCAGTGCCAGAGAGGGATGTGGCTCCTCGGCGAGCGACAACGCGTATTCGAGTGTGAGCGGCTCGGGCAACGGCGGCAACTCGGCCGCGCCGACACGCACACTGCCCGCAAGCAGCAGGAAGGCGGCAGCGACGCGAAACGCCCGCCCGGAATTGCAAGCGCTTGTCATCCCCAAAACCCCGGATTCGTTTTATCGTTCACGCGGGCCATGCCCGGTGTACATCCCTGGTGCAGCCCGGGATTATTTTTTCTTCTCGCGCTTGTACCGGGAGAACGGCATGTTCTGGTGCACGCCTTCGGCCACGTACTCGCCCATCCACATGAATTCGTCCACGCCGGCGGTGCGCCCGGTGTGCCGGTGAATGGGCTTGCCTTCCAGATCGAAGAAGGCGATGACCGGTGTGGCGCGTACGCGGTTCACCTCGGCAAAGGCCTTCTGGGTGGTGGTCTTGCCCGCAAAATCCGTCATTTCCACGTCGCCTTCGATGTCCACGACGAACAACAGGAAGTTGTCCCGGTACCACTCCTGTACCTGCGGCTGATTGAGCACGTTCTTTTTCATGTAATGGCAGAACGGGCACTCATCCATCTCGAAGAACACCATGATGCCCTTCTTGCCCTGTTCCTTTGCGTTCTGCAGCTCTTCGGCAAAATCGCCGAAAGTGTCATTAAAGAAATGCGCATAGGGATCACGCGCGGTTGTCGCGGCGACCGCGCTGGTGATGAAGCTCAAGGCGAGAACTGCGGTGGTCAGAAAACGTTTCATGATCTCCCCCCTGGGATTTAGTTTTTGTTGTTTTGGGTGATGAAGGATTCGATGTCCGCAGCCGTGACCATGCCGAGTTTATGGGCAACCACCCGGCCATCAGGCGAAACCAGAAAGGTCGTGGGCAGGCCGGGGATGGGGCCGAGAGCGGTCATCTTCGGCTCGCTGAGCAATACCGGGTAGTTGACCAGGAACTGCTCGACAAAGCTGGCGATGTCCGCGGCGACCGCTTGTTCTTCCATGTTCACGCCGAGGACCACGGCGTCCTTGTCCTTGTGCCGTTCGTGGAAGTTCGCCAACTCGGGCATTTCCTCCACGCACGGCGGGCACCAGGTGGCCCAGTAGTTCACCACCACCCATTTACCGCGATAGTCGGACAGCCGGTGCGTACGACCATCGATGCCCGTGAGCGCGAAATCCGCGCCGGCGGCGAGGGCCTGAGTCCCCGTGAACAGACCGAGCAGCAGGACGAGCGAGCGAATCATCAAGGTTCCTCCATGGGGCGTCCGCTAAACCTGCCATCGGACAGGCGCGGGGGCAATATCTCCTGTGCCCTGGAACTTCACTCCTGATAAGAGTGCCTTCACAACGGCAAAATATTCCCCTTGGGGAAGGAAAAACCCCGCGTTGGCTCAGCTGCGCCAAGGAAACGGAGAGCCGCAGCGAAACAATCCGGATTGCTTCGTCACTTGGGCCGTTGATGCGATGACTGTTTCGCGACGGAGAACGGCTGATTTCTTGGTGGCCCCGGCGACAACCCCGGATTCCGCTCCGCTCCATCGGGGCTACGTGGAAGCCTGCCACGGGGAACATTTTGCGGAGGAACAAAAAAATGCCGCTCGGCCAGGCAACCGAGCGGCATTGTCAGTGCGGACGCCCTGCCGGGCGCGGTCGCCTCAACGGTTCAGGTAGGCCTGATCCGACGCCTCGACGACGCCCAGCGACCAGGGACCGCGGGTGCGGGCGTGTTCAGCAGCATCAAGCATTTCCGCGGAACTGGCGTTGCGATTGATGGTGAGCACCTGGCCCGGATAGATCAGGTCTGCATCCTCGATGAGGCCGTGGTTGGCTTTGTAGATGAGCGGCCAGTGATAGGCATCGCCGTAAATCCCGAACTGGGCGGCAATGGTCCAGAGGCTGTCGCCGGCCACGACTTCGTAGCGCGAATCCGCCGCAGCGGCCGGGGCCGGTGCGACGGGAGCCTGCGCTTCGACCGCCGGTTCGGCAGGCTCGGCGGCCGGGGCCGGCGCCGTTTCTGCGGTGGGTTCCGCGGGGGCGGGCTCAGGGGTGGCCGGCTCAGGGGTGGCCGTCGGCGAGGATGCGCAGCCCGTGGCCATCGCCGCAGCGAGTAGCAGTACAGCGGCCAGGGAGAGGAAATTATTGTTCATGTTGGGCTCCTGTGAAGCGGGCCCGCACGGGGCCCTGATGACAAAAACAGTGAGCGCATTATCAACAAAGCGTTGATGAATAGACCCGAACCCGCTCACATTTCCCGATCGGCACCCGATTCGACGGCACGATCCCGGGCGGCGATGGCTTTTTGCCGCGCAGCAACGGCAGCGCGGCGGGCATCCTCGTAGGCGCCCTGCTCCAGACTGCGCGTAGCATGGGAGAGGAGTTCCTCGGCCTGGCTCAGCGTGCCCGGCGCATGCTTGCCGGCCTGGGCTTCCTGTGCGGCGCGGATGGCTTGTCGCGCATCGCTCATTTCCTGCACGGGCGGTGCAACGGCACATCCGAACAACCACACGATGACCGCACTGAGAGCGAAGAGCCTGGAAGGTATGCGCTGAATGACGGCTTCCATTCTGATGGGCGTTTGGCGAGGGCGCCTTTTTGAGTGCGGTTCACCCTAACATCGGCCCTATAGGGTGTCAACGCGATGACGGTAGAATACCGACGATTACAATCAAAACTATCTGACTATGAAAGCGATCATCTATCACAATCCACGCTGTTCAAAATCACGCGGCGCGCTGGAACTTCTGCAACAAAACGGCGTAACCGCGCAGGTCGTCGAATATCTGAAGACGCCACCTGATCGACGTACCCTCGAGGAACTCCTCGCTCTGCTCGGCATCGGCCCGCGCGAGCTGCTGCGCAAGGGCGAAGAGGAGTACTCGGCGCTGGAGCTCGACAATCCGGCCCTCGGCCACGCCGAACTCATCGACGCCATGCTTGCACATCCGAAGCTCATCGAAAGGCCCATCGTGGTCGTGGGCGACAAGGCGATCATTGGCCGTCCGCCTGAAAAGATTCTGGAACTGCTCTGATGCACGACATCCTGGTGCTTTACTACAGTCGCACCGGTGCGACCGCGGAAATGGCACGCCACATCGCACGTGGCGTTAACGAAGTCCCGGGCATGCATGCGCGCGTGCGCACGGTGCCGCCCGTCTCGACCACCTGCGAAAGCGTTGCGCCGGCGATTCCGGATGACGGACCACCCTACGTGGAGGCGCGTGATCTGGAGGAATGCGCCGGACTGCTGCTCGGCAGCCCGACGCGATTCGGCAACATGGCCGCGCCCATGAAGTATTTTCTCGACACGACCAGCAGCCAGTGGCTGGCCGGCAGTCTCGCCGGCAAACCCGCAGGCGTGTTCACCTCAACCGGCTCCATTCACGGTGGTCAGGAAAGTACGCTGCTGTCCATGATGCTGCCGCTGCTGCACCATGGCATGGTGCTGGTGGGCATCCCCTATTCCGAATCTGCGCTGCTCACCACCCAGTCCGGCGGCACGCCCTACGGCGCCAGCCACTTGGCCGGGCCCGCCGATGACCGGCCGGTGTCGGAGGACGAGAAAGCGCTCTGCCGCGCGCAGGGCCGCCGCGTCGCCCACATCGCCCGCGCCCTGCTGGAGGGCCAATGATGCCCTCGGCGCGCTGGCATGCACTGACCCTGCTGGGTTACTTCGGGCTGTTTGCCTTGCTCATGCTCTGGATTGGCTGGATCGTGCCGCCTGAAAGCGTGCCGCGCAGTATCGCCCTGTTGATCGCCGTGGGCCCGCTGCTGTTTCCGCTGCGCGGGCTGTTGCATGGACGTCCCTACACCCATGCCTGGAGCAGCTTTCTTGCGCTGTTCTACTTCGCCCATGGCACGGCGGAGGCTTTCAGCGGCTCCCCGGCGCAGGCCCTCGCCACCGCCGAGGCCCTGCTCGCGCTGCTGTGGTTCGTCGCCGCCATCCTGTTCGTCCGCGCGCGGAAACGGGAGCATCACGCTTAGCGACGAAAAACGCGGAGAGCGTGGAGGCGCGGAGGACGCGGAGGAAATCGAGGTAGGCAAACATCGCACAGCATTTCCCAACGCTGACCGGCGCTCTGTGCACCCGCTTTCGAATGGAATAACTTCGCGTCCTCCGCGTTGCCCTGCGCAGACTCAGCCGAGGAGTTCGCGCAGGAAGGGGATGGTGATGCGGCGCTTGGCAACGAGTGAGGCGGCGTCGAGGCGGTCGAGGAGTGCGAACAGGGAATGGGTGTCGCGCGCGAAGCGGCGCATGAGATAGGTGGCCACGTCTTCCGAGAATTCGAGTCCGCGCGCCCGGGCCCGTGCGCGCAGGGCGGCGGTCTTACCTTCCTCGTCGAGGGGATGCAGCTGGAACACGGGGCCCCAGCCGAGGCGTGACACCAGATCGGGCAATCCGATGCCGAGGCCGGCGGGCGGCTGCGCGCCCGCGGCGATCATGCGCCCGCCACCGTCGCGCACGCGGTTGTAGAGATGGAACAGCGCCGGCTCCCAGTCGGTTCGACCAGCGATGGCGTCCACATCGTCGAGGCACACCAGACCGGCGGTTTCCAGGCCGTCGAACACCTCCGGGTCGGTGTCGATGAGGTCGCGCAGCGGCAAATACACGGGCGCGGCGCCCGCAGCGGCCGCCGCGTGGCAGGCCGCTTGCAGCAGGTGCGACTTGCCCGCCCCGGGGCCGCCCCACAAGTACACGAAGGGCTCGTCGCCGTGCAGCGCATGCAGCAGCGCGCCATTGGCTCCGACCTGGAAATTACCGAACGTGGCACTGTCGGGCAGCGCAAGGCGCAGGGCTAATTGGGCGGCGGTCAAGGCGCGTTGGCTCCGTACAGTTCGCTGGTCACGTAGCGCTCGTGTGCGTAGCGCAACAGCACCATGATAACGGCGGTCACGGGCAGCGCAATGAGCACGCCGACGAAGCCGAACAGCTGGCCGCCGGCGAGCACGGAAAAGATCACCGCGAGCGGATGCAGGCCGATGCGATCGCCGAGCAGCCAGGGCGTGAGCACAAAGCCCTCCAGCAACTGCCCGACCGTAAACACCGCCAGGACACCAACGAGCGGCAGCCATTCGCCGAACTGCATGAGCGCGGCGACGCCCGCCGCGACGATGCCGACGGCGAACCCCAGGTAAGGCACGAAACTCACCAGCCCGGCCACCAGGCCGATGAGCAGCGCGAGTTCCAGCCCGAGCAGCGCCAGGCCCACGCTGTAGACCAGGCCGAGCCCAGACATCACCAGCAACTGGCCACGGAAGAAGGCGCCCAGTACCTCGTTCGCCTGTCGCGCCAGATGGCCCACCACCGACTCGGCGCGGCGCGGCACCAGATCGTGTACGCGCGCCAGCAGCACGTCCCAGTCACGCAGCAGGTAAAAGGTGGCCACCGGGACCAGCAGCAGATTGCCGAACCAGGCGAGCAGGGTCAGGCCGGTGCGCGAGGCACCGCCCAGGGCCGCCGCCAGCAGGCCGCCGGCCTCAGGCCAGTGCTCCCGTGCGTAGGCGGCGAGTGTGGCCGAATCGAGGCTCGGCAGGTCGCGGCCGAGCCTCGCCTCCAGCCAAGGTACCACCTGGCCCTGCACGCGCTCCAGATAGGCGGGCAGCTGCCGCACCAGCACGCCCACCTGCTCGACCAGCAACGGAATGATCACCAGGGCCAGCGCCAGGACCAGCAGTGTCAACAGGCCGAACACCAGGCTTACGGCCAGGGTGCGGGAGAAACCGTTGCCCTCCAGGCGATCCACCAGCGGGTCGCCCATGTAGGCCAGCACCGCCGCCGCCATGAACGGGGTCAGCACCGGCGCGAGCAGATAAATGAGCACGCCGGCCGTCACCAGGCCGGCCAGCAACAAGGCCTTGCTTGCAGTCGTCATAGGGTGTTCCTCCGTGATTCACGCCAGGCGCGCCCGCTCCATACACCCACGTAATGGAGCCCGCTCAGGAGGGTACTGGCGAACACCGCCACCACCAGCAGTTCGGTCGACCAGCCGGGCAGCCAGCCCAGACCGGTGCTGAGTATGGCCACCAGGGCCAGGGCAATCTGCAGGACCGTGTTGAACTTGCTGAGCAGACTGGGTGCCAGATCGAGGCGGCCGAAGCGCAGGCGGTAGGCCACGGCGCCAGCGACGATGACCAGGTCGCGGCCGAGCACCAGGGCCACCAGCGAAGGCGGCAGGAAGCCAAGCCAGCCGAGTGCCAGATAGGTGGCGACGAGCAGCAGCTTGTCCGCCAGCGGGTCGAGCAGCGCGCCGAGTCGGCTTTGCCAGCCGAAACGGCGCGCCAGATAGCCATCGATGCCGTCGGAGGCACCCGCCAGCACGAACAGGGTCAGTGCGGCGGCGAAATGGCCGCTCAGCAGGGCCCAGGCGAGCGGGGCCACGAGGAGGATGCGAAGACCGGTGATGAGATTGGGCAGGTCCCGCCGGGTCACTTCAACAGCCGGTAGCTGAGCTCTGCCTGCGCGGGAAGCAGTCCCGGGGCAGGGTCCGGGGACAGCGTGTCGCCGAGCGCGATGGCCTGGACCAGCGCCTGCGCGGCGCCTTGCAGGGTGAGCCGGTACACCGCATGGTCGCCCTGCACCAGGACCAGCTCGACGTGGGATACCCCGGACAGGCCGTCCAGATATGCCATCGCCCGGACGTAGTCCCGCAGGCTCTGGACACCGCTCACCTGCACGGTGACATCGCTGGCGGAGACCACCGCCTGGGTATAGGCGGCGGCGATCTCGTCGGTGGCGCGGCCGACGCCGGCCGCCATGACCTCGTCGAGGCTGCCGGCCTGTTCCCAACGTAGCGCCAGCTCGTTTTGGTAAAGGGTGAAGCGTGCACGATAGCGGTCACCGTCGCGCAGCAGGGCAGCGGCGAGCACCGCCTGGGCGTTGTAACGCGCCGAAGCGGACTGGATCACGTCGCGGAAGTCGCCCCATACGTCGGAGGGCTGGATACGCGCCAGGTCCTGGAGGTCCAGCAGCGGCAGGTGCAACGGCAGGCCACGGCGATCCGCCTGGGCCGTAACCGCGACGGCCACTTCACCTTGCTCGTTCGCCCCCACCAGCCGACGTTCGCCGCGCTCCTCCACGGCCAGCCACATCAGGGTGGCCGGACGCACCGCACCCCATACCGGCAGCTGCTGCTTGCGCAGCAGGGCGTTGACCGCCGCCTGGTCAAAGCGCGCCCAGAAGTTCAGCTGGCCCGGCTGGGGTTCCCGATAGAGGAACTGCTGAACGTACTGTTCGGGTGTAACGAGCGCCTCGGCGAGGGCCGGTTCCGCGGCCACCGCCCCGAAGCCGCTCACCTTCGCGAGCACCTGCTCGAAGGTAACGGCGAGCGCCCGTTGGCGCTCCTCCGCCCCCTGGTTGACCACCGGGGTTTCTGCCTCGTAGAGATTGCGCACCTCGTCGGCCCGCACCGGCGCGAAGGTAAGCAGCGAAAGGAAAAAGACAAGAAAGAGGCGAGCGGGTTTCATGCCCGCGCAAGCTATGCGACCGCCCCCGGCAAGTCAAGCACGCTGCCCCGCAATACCGGCGCTTTGTTAGAATACGCCGCTCTCTCTTCCGCTCCCCCTACTCCAAAGGTGAAAAAGGTGGCCGACCAAAAGCAGGGTGCGCCCGGCAAGGGCCTCAGTTACCGCGACGCCGGCGTCGATATCGACGCCGGCAACGCCCTGGTGCAACGTATCAAACCCCACGCGGCCCGCACCCGCCGCGCCGGGATCCTCGGCGGCCTCGGCGGTTTCGGTGCCCTGTTCGAGGTGCCGGTGGACCGCTATCGCGAGCCGGTGCTGGTATCCGGCACCGACGGCGTCGGCACTAAACTCAAGTTGGCCATAGACCTGAAAAAGCACGACACCATCGGCATCGACCTGGTGGCCATGTGTGTGAACGACCTGGTGGTCCAGGGCGCCGAACCGCTGTTCTTCCTCGACTATTACGCCACCGGGTACCTCGACGTGGATGGCGCCTCCGACGTCATCAAGGGCATTGCCGACGGCTGCGTGCAGGCGGGCTGCGCCCTGGTGGGCGGCGAGACCGCCGAAATGCCCGGCATGTACGAGGGCGGCGACTACGACCTGGCCGGCTTCTGCGTGGGCGTGGTGGAGAAGAGCAAGATCATCGATGGCAGCGCGGTAAAGCCCGGCGACGCCCTCATCGGCCTGCCCTCCTCCGGTCCCCATTCCAACGGCTACTCCCTGGTGCGCAAGGTCATCGCGACCTGCGGCGCGCGCCTCGACCAGCCCTTCGAGGGGCGCACCCTCGGCGAGGTGCTGCTCGAACCCACGCGCATCTACGTGAAGCCCCTGCTCGACCTCTTCAGCACCGAGGACGTGCACGCCCTGGCGCACATCACCGGCGGCGGCCTGCTGGAAAACGTGCCGCGCGTGCTGCCCGAGAACTGCCGCGCCGTGTTCGACACCCGGGCCTGGACCCGCCCGGCGGTGTTCGACTGGCTGCAGCAGCAGGGCAACATCGCCGACCTGGAGATGTACCGCACCTTCAACTGCGGCATCGGCATGGTGGTCTGCGTCGCCGACGCGGACAAGGAGCGCGCCCTGCAGCGACTGCACGCGGCCGGCGAGCACGCCGTGCTCATCGGTCACGTGGAAGGCAGCGCCGCGGGCGAAGAGCAGGTGGTATTCCGGTGAGTTCCGGCGCAGGGCGCCTGCGGGTCGCGGTGCTCGTGTCGGGCACCGGCAGCAACCTGCAGGCGATCCTCGACGCCGCCCCCGACCTGTGCATCGAGGTGTGCGCGGTGCTCAGCAACCGCGCCGAATGCTACGGTCTGGAACGTGCACGCCGCGCCGGCGTGCCCGCCGTGTTCGTGGACCCGAAGGCGCACGCGGACCGCGCTGCCTATGACGCGGCGCTCGCCGAGGGCATCGACGCCTTCCGGCCGGGGCTGGTGGTGCTGGCCGGCTTCATGCGCATCCTGAGTGATGCCTTCGTGCGCCACTACCAAGGACGGCTGATCAACATCCACCCGTCGCTGCTGCCCAAATACCGCGGACTCGACACGCACGCGCGCTGCCTGGCCGCCGGTGATCGGGAGCATGGCGCCACCGTGCACTTCGTGGTCCCGGAACTGGACGCCGGCCCCATCGTCCTGCAGGCGCGCGTACCGGTGCTGCCGGATGACACACCCGAGGCCCTGGCCGCACGCGTGCTCGAACAGGAGCACCGCATCTACCCCGCTGCCATCGGCTGGTTTGCCGAAGGTCGCCTCGCTCTTCAGGGCGGCCTCGCGCTGCTCGACGGCAGCCCCTTGCCCGCGCCATGACACTCGAACGGCTCCTCATCGCGGCAGCACTGTGTCTCCCCGGCACGGCGCTCGCGTCGGCGCAAGGCGAAAAAGACGATCTGCTCGCCCTGCTCGATGAGCAGACCGCACTTGCCACCAAGACCCGCCTCAACACCGATTACGTGCCAGGGATGATGTCGGTGTTGCACGGCACCGACCTGGAACTACGCGGGGTGCGCACGGTGTGGGAGGCCCTGGCGCTGGTGCCGGGCATCGAGCGTGCCATGGAATCGAACGGCCGGCGCCGGCTGCTGGTGCGCGGCGTGGGCAATGTGTGGGGCTCGGGCAACGTGAAACTGTTGCTCAACGACGTGGCCATGAACACCGCCGAGCGCGGCCTCGCCGATCCGCTGCTCAACATCCCCATCGAACAGGTGGAACGCATCGAAGTGGTGCGCGGCCCGGGTTCAGCCGTGCACGGCGAGTTTGCCTACCTGGGCGTCGTCAACGTCATCACCCGTCGCGAAGCGTCGCGTGTGTTCGCCTTCGGCGGAAGCAATTCGACCTTCGGCGGCGGCGCGGTTGCCGCCTGGTCGGAGGGAAATAGCAAATTTTCGGCCAGTATCTCGGGCTGGCAGACGGATGGTTCCGATGTGCGAAGCGGCCCCGACAGGTTGCATCCCACCGATCCCACACACTCGCACGCACCCGGCCTCTCCAACGAGGCCCTCGAAGCCGGTACCGGCATCATCGCTCTCGAAGGAAAGGACTATTCGCTGCTGTTGCAGTGGAGCGAGGATGGGCTCGGCGATCACTTCGGTATCAACGAGGCACTCCCGCCGCGCGATGAACAGGTGGTCGAACTCAATCGACACCAGATGGTGGAAGGCCGCAAGGCCCTGTCCATGGCGCCAGGTTTCGGCGCGGAGCTCTTCCTGGGCTGGCAGGATGCCATGGTGCGCACGAATGGGATGTACATCGGGCAGGCGTTGAGTGCCGGGGGCGACAGCGCCGACATCTTCAAGAAATCCGCATACGAGGAACGCCGTTGGTACGGCGGCACCGATCTGCGATGGCAAGCGAGCGAACGCCACAATATCCTTCTGGGTCTCAAGTACACAGCCATCGAGGTACGCGAGAGCGAAACACGTTCCAACTATCGTTATGATCCGGCTACTGAAAAGCCGCTCGCCATTGACGAATATGTCCCGCAAGATGTCGTTCAACCAGGGCAAGGCAAAGACCGCGATATCACCAGTGTGAGCCTGCAGGACGAATTCCGCGCCACCAAGGACTTCACCCTCACTGCCGGGCTGCGCCACGACGAGTACAGTGACACGGGGGTGCACACCTCGCCGCGCATCGCAGGCGTGTGGCGCCTGGATGACAACCGCATCATCAAAGCTCAGTACGCAGAGGCTTTCCGACCCCAGACCCTGTACGAGCTCGATGAAGACGAGAGATATGCCACCTTTGGTGCGCTCCGGCCGGCCACGGTGAGGACCTACGAGCTGGAATACATCCGCAAGGGCATGCACTGGGACAGCAAACTGACGGCCTTCTATTCCAAGTTGAACGACCTGATTACGGTCGTTGAAGAAGGCATGACCGTGGGGTTCGCCAATCTCGACAGTGAGGCCTGGGGCCTGGAATGGGAACATCGGCACCGCATCAGCGCGCGCCTGGAAGTGGATGGCAACATCTCCTATCTGGACACGCGCGATACGGATGGCAACGCCTTGCCCGGCGCCCCCCAGTGGCTCGCCAATGTCGGCACCACCTACCGTCTGCCCTCCGGAATCGTCTGGGGCATCCAGCTGCACCATGTAGGCGACATGGCGCGCCATCCTGACGACCTGCGCCCCGAACTGGGCGGCTACACCGCGGTTGACGTCACGGCCACCCTGACCCGCCTGGCGCTCGCCGGCGCCACGTGGTCCATCGGCGTGAAAAACGCCTTCGACGAAGACGTACGTTATCCGTCCGAGGGAGGCTATCCCGAGGACTATCCCCGCGCCGGGCGCGAGTGGTGGACGCGCCTGACCTACGAGTTCTGAGGACACACGTGCCAGGGAGAGGAAAAAGGTTCGCAATCAGGCTCGCCGCATGGGTGATGGCGGTCCTGTGCCTTGCTCCGGCCTCAGCCGACGAACAGACCGATCGGCGCATCCTGGTCGGTCTGAAACTCTTCCCCGCCGTGCTCGCCGCCGACACCCAGATTACCAAGAAGACCGCCGCCGACGGCATGTTGCACGTGGCCATCGTCTATAAGGAGCGCGCGGATGTGGCGGAACACGCCGCCGGGCACCTGCGCAAGGCCGGCCGGGTGCGCGACATCCCGCTCGCCGTGGATGTCGTCACTTATGCGGATCTGGCCACGCTGACTGGCCCGCCCGCCGGGGTGTTCCTGGCGGAGTGGGCGCCGCAGGCCCTGCCTGGCGCCGTCCGGCTGGGCACACGTACCGGAAGCATCGTGTTCTCGCCCTTCCGCGGCGACGTGGCGCTCGGCGCCCACGCGGGCGTGTTCGTCGGTGACCGCATCCTCCCGCTGGTCAACCCCGCCTCCCTCAAGGCCGCGGGCATCGAGCTCAAGCCGTTTTTTCTCGAGGTCGCCCGTACCCATGAGTAAGTTGCGCCACCTCGTCAGCGGCAACCTGCAGCGCCATCTCGCGCTGTTGTTCCTGCTGCTGGCGGCATCGCTGATGGGCCTCGGCGGTCTCTACTGGGTCCAGGTATTGGAGCCGCGCCTGGAAGCGGACGCGCGCGCCGCCGCCGGTGCCATCGCCCAGTCCCACGCCCGCAATCTGGCCGACGCCCTGGCGGCTGCGCACCGCTCCGGCGATGCGCATGTGCTGCAAGAGGCCATGGACGAGATCCTGGTGCTCAATGAGCCGACTACCGGAACCCCTTTTGTCATCGGCCTGCGCGTACTGGCCGATCGCGACCTGATCGCGAGCCCGGCCACCCTGCACCGCGGCCGCGCCTGCTCCGATTGCTTCCATATCGAGGTCCCGTTGTATTCGCGTGCACCGCATGAACTGCTCGGCCGTGCCGAGTTCGATTCCTCCACCGCCTTCGTGGAGCATCTGAAGAACCGGGTGCGCGAACGCCTGTTGATCGGCTCGATGCTCGCGGCTTCGGTACTGTTGCTGGCCTGGTGGAACGTCGCGGGCATGTTCCGGCGCGTGAAGGCCAATGAGGAGGCGGCATCGGCGGCCATGCGCGTGAAGAGCGCCTTTCTGGCCACCATGAGCCACGAGATCCGCACCCCCATGAACGGCGTGCTCGGCATGGTACATCTGCTGCGGGATACGCCGCTGTCGCCACAGCAGCGCGAATATGTGGATGCCATCGCCACCTCGGGCGAGACACTGCTCACCATCCTCGATGACGTGCTGGACCTGTCGAAAATCGAAGCCGGCAAGCTGCGCATTGACCTGCAACCGATGGAGCTGCGGCGCCTGGTGGAAGACATCGTGCTGCTCAACTCTGCGGTGGCGCGCACCAAAGGCCTCGCACTCAGCCTGTCGTTCGATCCGCGCGTGCCTGCCTGGGTGCTCGGCGATCCGGTGCGCCTGCGCCAGGTGCTGCAAAACCTGGTGGGCAATGCACTGAAATTCACGCCCAAAGGCTTCGTGGAATTGGCCGTGGAAGTGACGGAAATGGAGCGGGCGGCGCCCGACCGGATTGCGGTGTTGTTCGCCGTCAGGGACACGGGGATCGGCATCTCACCGGCGGATCAATCGCATCTTTTCGAGGACTTTTCCCAGGCCGATTCCAGCATCAGCCGCAAGTTCGGCGGCACCGGCCTCGGCCTCGCCATCTGCAAGCGCCTGATCACTGCCATGGGCGGGCGGATCGGCGTGGACAGCGAACCCGGCTCGGGCAGCAGTTTCTTCTTCGTGCTCCAGTTGGAGGGCGCCGAGCCCCCTCACCGCACCGTACCGGAAACCGGCAACGGTGAGCTGGAGCGACGCCCGCTTCGCGTGCTGGTCGCCGAGGACGGCGAGATCAATCGCCGCGTGGTGCGTGCGTTGTTGCAGAAAGAGGGGCACACCGTTCTGGAAGCCGAGAACGGCCGCGAGGCCATCCGCTGCCTGCTGGCAGAGGACGTGGACGTGATCCTCATGGATGTGCAGATGCCCGAGATGGACGGACTGGAGGCCACGCGGCGCATTCGCGCCCTCGATGACGTGAAGGCCAACGTGCCCATCATCGCGCTGACCGCCAATGCATTGCTGGAAGAACGGGCGGTGTTCGAAACGGTGGGCATGAACGCGTACATCACCAAGCCGTTCCAGCCCGCGCAGCTGTACCGCGCGCTCACCCAACTTGCGCCCGCTGATGGACGCAGCCGTAAGCAACCGGGGGCGCGTCGCGCCCCCGGTTGACTTCATTAGATCAAAAGATCAACACAAAGGTGGGCATCTCCACCACTGCGTTTCCTGATCGTAAGGCGCCGGGTCGGCCGCCGGTCCGGCATGGACGGGTGCCCAGAGGGTCAAGGCAAGCACGGCAGCCAAAAGGCGAAGTGAGCGATTCAGTGTTGACATGGGATACTCCTTGTTGATTTGGATTAGTCCATAAGGCCGGTTGACTATAACAAACTTGCGCGGCGCCGCCACTGCCGCCGATTGATCCCCTCCTGTGGCACCCGTCAGGTTCAGTATCACAACTTGACACAAGGCTCTCCGCTGCTCCTGCCGCTGCGGCGTCTAGACTCCGAAGGTGAGGCACGCAAAATTCCTGCTCGTCGTCGTCACCCTGCTGCTGTGCGCAGCACCGATACTGCCATGCCAAGCGGCGTCGCTGCTGTCGCTGGCGCGCTATGCCGTGCACGCGAACGGGATGAAGATTGGTGAAATGACCCGTACCCTGACCGCCGTCGCGCCAGAACGCTATGTGCTCACCTCGGAGGTACGCACCACGGGCCTCATTGCCCTGTTCCGGGACGATCGCCTGCATGAACGCTCCGAATGGGTCCAGGATGAGGACGGCTACCGGCCGATGGAGTACTACGCACGCTACACCGACGGCCGCGAGACCGAAGTGGAGCGGATCACTTTCGACTGGGAGCGCCGTCGCGTCATCGCGGTGGACCAGAACGAGACCACGGTGCTCCCGCTCAGTGACGGTCTGCTCGACAAGCTCATGTATCAGGTCGTCATCCGCGACGACCTCGAAGCCGGCAAGCGCGATCTTCGCTACCGCATTGTCGACGGCAGCAAGATCAAGGAATACGTGTTTGAAGTGCTCGGAGAGGAGGAGGTCGTCACCCCCATGGGGCGGGTCCGCACGGTGAAGATCCGCCGCGAGGACACCGTCGTCTGGTGTGCCGCCGTGTGGGACTACCTGCCGGTCAAGCTCGAACAAAAGGAAAAGGACCGCACCGTCGCGAGCTACATCCTCTCCGTCGAGCAAGACGGGGTGAGCACGGCGGCGGGCGGCCGTGAGGCCGCCCCACCGATTCAGGTCTTCGGCAGGGTGACGCCGCGCTGGCCCTGATATTTGCCGCCACGGTCGGCGTAAGACGTCTCGCACATCTCGTCCGATTCCAGGAACAGCATCTGGGCCACGCCCTCGTTGGCGTAGATCTTCGCCGGCAGTGGCGTGGTGTTGGAGAACTCCAGGGTCACGTGACCTTCCCACTCGGGTTCCAGCGGCGTCACGTTCACGATGATGCCGCAGCGCGCATAGGTGGACTTGCCCAGGCAGATGGTCAGCACGCTACGCGGGATGCGGAAATATTCCACCGTGCGGGCCAGGGCGAAGGAGTTGGGCGGGATGATGCACACGTCCGACTTCACGTCCACGAAGCTGGAGGAATCGAACGCCTTCGGGTCCACGATGGCCGAATTGATGTTGGTGAAGATCTTGAATTCGTCCGCGCAGCGCACGTCGTAGCCGTAGCTGGAGGTGCCGTAGGACACGATGCGGTTGCCGTTCACGTGGCGCACCTGCCCAGGCTCGAACGGTTCGATCATGCCCTCCGCCGCCATACGGCGGATCCACTTGTCCGATTTGATGCTCATGGCTGCTACAACGCGCTCTGCTCAGAAAGAGCGGCGGATTATCGCCTGAAACGCGGCAGAGGCGAAAGGCGAAGACAAAGGCAAAAAGCCAAACCACGGGGGACACGGGGAACACGGGGAATTCAGGAATGGAAAACCCGTGGGAGCGGCCTCAGGCACCTCCTACAGGTGGGGAGCCCACCTTTTCACACGGCTTTCCCCCCGTGTTCCCCGTGTCCCCCATGGTTAAGGCCTTTTTTCTCAGCCCGTAGGTCACGTTGCGAAGCTACGTGACATTCCCGGGCCGCGTTGTGTCACGTAGCCGCTGCGCGGCAACGTGATCCACGCCCCAATCCTGTTTCTCCCCCGTGCCCCCCGTGTTAACGGCTTTCCCTCAGCTGTTCTGGATAACGATCTTGGGGAACTTGGCGCTGTAGTCCTTGGCCTTGAGCGACAGCTTGGCCGCGACCTTGCGCGCGATGTCCTTGTAGATCTCAGCCACTTTGCCGTCCGGGTCGGCCACGACCGTGGGCTTGCCGCTGTCGGCCTGCTCGCGGATGTGGATGTCCAGTGGCAGGGCGCCGAGGAAGGGGATGTTGTACTGCCCGGCCATGGCCTTGCCGCCACCCTCGCCGAAGATGTGCTCGGCATGGCCGCACTTGGAGCAGATGTGGATGGACATGTTCTCCACCACGCCCAGCACCGGCACTTCCACCTTCTCGAACATCTTGTAGGCCTTGCGCGCGTCGAGCAGGGCGATGTCCTGGGGAGTGGTGACGATGACGGCACCGGACACCGGTACCTTCTGGGCCAGGGTCAGCTGGGTATCGCCGGTGCCCGGCGGCAGGTCGATGACCAGGAAGTCCACTTCGCGCCAGTTGGTTTCCTTCAGGAGCTGTTCCAGGGCCTGGGTGACCATGGGGCCGCGCCAGATCATCGGGGTCTCCGGCTCGACCAGATAGCCGATGGACATGGATTGCAGCCCGTGGCTCATGATCGGTTCCAGGTGCTGGCCGTCCTGGGAATCGGGCTTCTGGTTCTCCACGCCCAGCATGCGCGGCTGGCTGGGGCCGTAGATGTCGGCGTCCAGGATGGCCACGGTGGCGCCCTCCGCCGCCAGGGCCAGGGCCAGGTTCACCGAGGTGGTGGACTTGCCCACGCCGCCCTTGCCGGAGGCCACGGCGATAATGTTCTTCACGCCCTTGATGTGGGACACGCCTTTTTGCGCGGCGTGGGAGATGATGCGCTGCTCCACGTTCACCTGCACCTCGGTCGCACCGGCGCTCATGGCCTTCTCGCCGAGCGCCGCCTTGAGTGCGGTCTCATAGCCCTTGACGGGGAATCCCATGACCACATCCAGCGTGACCCTGGATCCCTCCACCTGAATATTCTTGATGCAACCGGCGGAGACCAGATCCTTTTCGAGGTAAGGATCCACGTAGGTCTTGATGGCCGACTCAACCGTGGCCTGGGACAGGTTCGACATCGTTTTCTCCTCTTCGGCGCCGGAGGCGCCATCATACCCTAGAAAAACGTTAAGGAATTATACAGAAGCCTCGGCCGCGCACAATGCGAATGCGCAAAGGGCGCATAGCTTAATGGAAAAAAAGCATTGACCACGGGGGACACGGGGAACACAGGAGAGAAAGGATTGGGCGTAGGTCACGTTGCGAAGCTACGTGACATTCCCGGGCCGCGTTGTGTCACGTAGCCGCTGCGCGGCAACGTGACCTACGGGCTCCAGACCCCCCTTGTCCCCCGTGGTTTGGCGTTCTTCCCCATGGTTGGCTTTTCTTCCAAGTCCACCCTATGTGGTAACTTAGCGGGCTTGGTTCAAGCACCCCTCCCCAAGTAGATAGGCACCATGACAAAACGCCGCATCCTCGTCACCAGCGCCCTGCCCTATGCCAACGGCCCCATTCACCTGGGCCATCTGGTGGAGTACATCCAGACCGACATCTGGGTGCGCTTCCAGAAGATGCGCGGCAACGAGTGCTGGTACGTGTGCGCCGACGACACCCACGGCACGCCCATCATGCTGCGCGCCGAGAAGGAAGGCATTACGCCCGAGCAGCTCATCGACCGGGTGTGGAAGGAGCACAAGGCCGATTTCGACGGCTTCCTGGTGGGCTTCGATAACTATTACTCCACCAACTCGCCGGAAACGAAGCACTACGCCGACGACATTTACCTGAAGCTCAAGGCCGCCGGCCTCATCGAGGTACGCGCCGTCGAGCAGTATTACGACCCGGTCAAGGAGATGTTCCTGCCGGACCGCTTCATCAAGGGCGAGTGCCCCAAGTGCCACGCCAAGGACCAGTACGGGGATTCCTGCGAGGTGTGCGGCACCACCTATCAGCCCACGGACCTGCTCAATCCCTATTCGGCCGTGTCGGGCGCCACCCCCGTGCGCAAGCAGTCGGACCACCATTTCTTCAAGCTGGGCGCCTGCACGGACTTCCTGCGCGGCTGGATCAGGCCGCCCCAGGTGCAACCCGAAGCCGCCAACAAGCTGATTGAGTGGCTGGATGCGGGCCTCTCGGACTGGGACATCTCCCGCGATGCGCCCTACTTCGGCTTCGAGATCCCGGGCGCGCCCGGCAAGTACTACTACGTGTGGCTGGACGCCCCCATCGGCTACATGGGCAGCTTCCGCAATCTCTGCGATACCCGGGGCATCGACTTCGACGCCTTCTGGGACAGGCAGAAAGCCGCTGCTGAGAAGACCGAGCTGTACCACTTCATCGGCAAGGACATCCTGTATTTCCACGCCCTGTTCTGGCCTGCGGAACTGGAAAGCGCCGGCTATCGCACGCCCACGTCCGTGTTCGCCCACGGCTTCCTCACCGTGAACGGCACCAAGATGTCCAAGTCCCGCGGTACCTTCATCACCGCATCGAGCTTTTTGAAAAACCTGAATCCCGAATGGCTGCGCTACTACTTCGCCGCCAAGCTGGGCGCCGGCATCGACGACATCGACCTGAACCTGGAAGATTTCGTGGCGCGGGTGAATGCCGATCTGGTCGGAAAGTACGTGAACATCGCCAGCCGCGCCGCCGGTTTCATCACCAAGCACTTCGACGGCACGCTCGCCTACACGGGCGACACCTGGGCCCTCACCGCCCAGGCCGGCGCCGCCGCGGCGCAGGTGCAGGAGGCCTACGAGGCCCGTGAATACGGCCAGGCCCTGCGCCACATCATGAGCGTGGCCGACCGCATCAACGAGGAATTCGATCGCGCCCAGCCCTGGGTGCTGGCGAAGGACGAGGGCCGGCGTGCCGAATTGCAGGACATCTGCTCACGCACCCTGCATGGCTTCAAGCTGTTGTCGGTGCTGCTCGCCCCGGTACTGCCCGCCACCGCCCGGCGCGTGGCCCGCGAACTGTTCGGGCTCGACCGTGATTTCCTGTGGAGCGACGCCATCGAACCGCCACAGCGTATCAACGCCTACCGGCACCTGATGACCCGCGTGGATCAGCGCCAGGTGGACGCCATGCTCAGCGACAACGCCCCGGACACGGTGTCCACCAAGGAGGCCCAGTCCCGGGCGCGCCACCCGGAGCAGCAGCAACGGGCAAGCAAGCCCCTGGTGGAACCCATCGCCGAGACCATCGGCATCGACGACTTCGCCAAGGTGGACCTGCGCGTGGCGCGCATCGCCAAGGCCGAGCACGTGGATGGCGCGGAAAAGCTGCTGCGCCTGACCCTCGACCTGGGCGGCGAGACCCGCAACGTGTTCGCCGGCATCAAGTCCGCCTACAGCCCGGAACAGCTGGAAGGCCGCCTCACCGTCATGGTCGCCAACCTGGCCCCGCGCAAGATGAAGTTCGGCGTCTCCGAAGGCATGGTCCTGGCGGCCGGCCCCGGCGGCAAGGAGTTGTTCATCCTCAATCCCGACAGCGGCGCCGAGCCGGGCATGAAGGTGAAGTGACGGGGAGAAAAGCATCAACCACGGGGGACACGGGGAAATCGATTCTTCTGTAGGAGCGGATGACCTTAATGGATTCCCCCCGTGTTCCCCGTGTCCCCCGTGTTTTCTCTTCTGAAGAACCCGAACGTTGCACGCGGGTTCTAATGCGGAGAAAGCCTATTTAAGGCTCCGCTAATATTCTCCAGGTGAATTTGATCGGGATCATTACCGTAAGCCCCTCTTTTTACCGTAAAATCGCCGCTTGCCTCGCAAAGGGTCGGGTTGCGGACTCGAGGCGTTTGCCGCCATACTTGGCAACCGACTATTTTACTCGGGAATCATGACCGAATACGCCCTCATCCTCGTCAGCACGGTCCTGGTCAACAACTTCGTGCTGGTGAAGTTCCTGGGCCTGTGTCCTTTCATGGGCGTTTCCAAGAAGGTGGAAACCGCCACGGGCATGGGTTTGGCGACCACCTTCGTGCTCACCCTGTCGGCCGTGAGCAGTTATCTGGTGAACGAATACCTGCTGGCCCCCTTGGGCCTCGAATACCTGCGCACCATCGCCTTCATCCTGGTCATCGCCGTGGTGGTGCAGTTCACCGAGATGGTGGTGCACAAGACCTCCCCTGTGCTCTATCAGGTGCTGGGCATCTTCCTGCCCCTCATCACCACCAACTGCGCGGTGCTGGGCGTGGCGCTGCTCAACGTCCAGACCGAGCACGGCTTCCTGCAGTCGGCCGTGTACGGCTTCGGCGCCGCCCTCGGCTTCTCCCTGGTGCTGGTACTGTTCGCCGCCATGCGCGAGCGCATCGCCGTGGCCGACGTGCCCCAAGCATTCAAGGGCCCCTCCATCGCCCTCATCACCGCCGGCCTCATGTCCCTGGCCTTCATGGGCTTTGCGGGTTTGGTGAAGGGATGAAGGAAAAGCTGAAACACGGGGAACACGGGGGACACGGGGATTTTCTCGTGAGTTACCTCTGTTTGGCTGCGGCAGGTGCAGCGGGACTCAAATGTCTGGTATCGAGCAAGGTCCAAGCCATTAGCGCCCCCGTGTTCCCCGTGTCCCCCGTGTTTGGGCTTTTTTCCAGAACATGCTGACCGCCATCGTTGTCTTCACAGTGCTCGCTGCCGTGTTCGGGCTGTTGCTCGGGTTTGCGGCCGTGCGCTTTCGCGTGGAGAGCGATCCCATCGTGGAGAAGATCGACGCCATCCTGCCGCAGACCCAGTGCGGCCAGTGCGGCTTCGCCGGTTGCCGGCCCTATGCGGAGGCCATCGCCGCGGGCGAGGCGGACATCAACAAGTGCCCGCCGGGCGGCGAGGCGGTGGTCATGGCGCTGGCCGACCTGCTGGGGCGTGACCCACAGCCGCTGGACGGCGACGCCAAGGCCAAGATGGTGGCGGTCATCGACGAAAACACCTGCATCGGCTGCACCTTGTGTCTACAGGCCTGTCCGGTGGACGCCATCCTGGGCGCGGCCAAGCAGATGCACACCGTGATCGAAAGCGAATGCACCGGCTGCGAATTATGCGTGTCGCCCTGCCCAGTGGACTGCATCCGCATGGAGCCGGTGCGCGAGGACATCGGCACCTGGAAGTGGCCCTACCCGGTCATCAAGGTCACGCCCGTGAAGGTACCCCAGGCATGACGCGCACCCTGCACACATTCCACGGCGGCCTGCACCTGCCCGAGCACAAGGCCGAATCCACCGGCCGGCCCATTGCGGTCGCGCCGGTGCCGCGCGTGCTGGTGATCCCCGTGCAACAGCACATCGGCCAGCCGGCCAAGCCCGTCGTGCAGGTGGGCGAGCGTGTGTTGAAGGGCCAGATGATCGCCCAGGCCGAGGGCTACGTGAGCGTGCCTGCCCACGCCTCCAGCTCCGGCGTGGTGGTGGCCGTCGAGGAACGCCCGGTGCCCCACCCGTCCGGGCTGAATGCCCTGTGCGTGGTCATCGAGACCGACGGCCGCGACGAGGCGGTGGACTTCGTGCCCATGCCCGACTGGCTGAAGGAAGACCCGAGCCATCTGCGCAACCGCGTGCGCGACGCCGGCATCGTCGGCCTGGGCGGCGCGGGCTTTCCCTCCTACGTGAAGCTCAATCCGGGCCCGCGCACGGTGGTGGACACCCTCATCATCAACGGCGCGGAGTGCGAGCCCTACATCACCGCCGACGACATGCTCATGCGCGAGCGCACCGACGAGGTGATCGGCGGCGTGCGCATCATGATCCACGCCCTGCAGGCGCGCAGCTGCGTCATCGCGGTGGAGGACAACAAGCCCGAGGCCTTCGCCGCCCTGGGCGAGGCCCTGAAGCGCAGCGGCCGCAGCGACATCGAACTGGTGCAGGTGCCCACACGCTATCCCACCGGCGGCGAGAAGCAGCTCATCAAGGTGGTCACCGGCAAGGAAGTCCCCTCTGCGGGCCTGCCCATCGCCATCGGCGTGGTGGTGCAGAACGTGGCCACCGCCGCGGCGGTGTACCGCGCCATCGAACGGGGCGAGCCGCTCATCACGCGCATCGTCACGGTGACGGGCGGTGCCGTCGCCCGGCCGCAAAATCTCGAAGTGCGCATCGGCACGCCGGTGGCCGATCTCCTGGAATTCGCCGGCGGCCTGAAGATCGAGCCGGAGCGCCTGGTGCTCGGCGGCCCCATGATGGGCATCACCCTGCAATCGCGCGACGTCCCCATCACCAAGACCGCCGGCTGCGTGCTCGCGCCCGTGGCGGGCGAGCTGGGCGAGCGCGGCCCGACCCGCGCCTGCATCCGCTGCGGCGCCTGCGCCGAGGCCTGCCCGATGTCACTGCTGCCGCAGCAGCTGTACTGGCACGCCCGCGCCAAGGACTTCGACAAGGCGCAGGATTACAAGCTATTCGACTGCATCGAATGTGGCTGCTGTTCCTATGTGTGCCCGAGCAACCTGCCCCTGGTGCAGTTCTTCCGCTTCGCCAAGACCTCCGTGTGGGCCCAGGAGCGGGAAAAGAAAAAGGCCGACCGCGCCCGCGAGCGCCACGAATTCCGCCAGGCACGCATCGAGGCCGAAAAGGCCGAGCGCGAGGCGCGCTTGAAGAAAAAGGCCGCCGCCGATGCGGAAGGCGCCGCCTCGCCCGACGATGCCAAGAAGGCCGCCATCCAGGCCGCCCTCGAACGCGCCAAGGCCAAGAAGGCCGCCGCGGCGGCGGCTGGAGATAGCGAGCAATGAAGACAAGAGTTCAACACAGAGGCGCAGAGGCGCAGACAACACAGAGAGATTCGAGGGGTGAATCTCAGTGCCCCTGTGCCTCGGTGTCCGACGCGCCGCGGTCGGCGAGGAAATCACATCTCGAATCTCTGTGCTCTCTGTGTCTCTGCGGCTCTGCGTTGGATTTTTCCTCCGGGAAGTGATGATGACGACCATCAGTTCGCCCCACGCCCATCAGCCCGCCAGCGTCACGCGCGTGATGCTGCGCGTGGTGTATGCGCTCGTGCCCGCCATCATCGCCCACACCTGGCTGTTCGGCTGGGGCATGGTGGTGAACATCGCCATCGCGTCTGCGGCGGCACTGGGCGCCGAGGCGGCCATGCTCGCCCTGCGCGGTCGCGCCATCAACGTGACCCTGAGCGACGGCAGTGCGCTGGTCACTGCCGTGCTGCTCGGCTTTGCCCTGCCGCCGCTCGCACCCTGGTGGCTGGTGGCGCTGGGCGCGGCCTTCGCCATCGTGTTCGCCAAGCAGCTATACGGCGGCCTCGGTTACAACCCGTTCAACCCGGCCATGGTCGGCTATGTGCTGCTGCTCGTCTCCTTCCCGCGCGAGATGACCACCTGGCTGCTGCCGATCACCCTCGGCGGCGAGGTGCTGAGTTTCGTTGAGACGGCGCGCTATTCCCTCACCGGCGTGCTGCCCGCCGGCCTGAGCCTGGACGCCCTGTCCGGCGCCACACCGCTCGACCTCATGAAGACCGAGCTGTCGCTCAACAAGACCGTCAGCGAAACTCTCGCCACGCCGATATTCGGCGCCGTGGGCGGCCAGGGCTTCGAGGTGGTCAATGGCCTGGTGCTGCTCGGCGGCCTGTGGCTGGTGTGGAACCGCACTATCACTTGGCATGCGCCCGTCGGCCTGCTCGGCGCATTGTTCCTCATGGCCGGTCTGTTCTGGTCCCTGGATCCGGACACCCATGCCGGACCGCTGTTCCACCTCATGAGCGGCGGCGCCATGCTGGGCGCGTTTTTCATCGCCACCGATCCGACCACCTGCGCTACCAGCAATCGAGGCCGACTGATGTTCGGCGCGGGTGCGGGCGTGCTCATCTACGTCATCCGCACCTGGGGCGGCTATCCCGACGGTATCGCCTTCTCCGTGCTGCTCATGAACCTGGCGGCGCCCACCATCGATTACTACACCCGCCCGCGGGTGTACGGACACACGAAGGGCTGAGTCATGCTGCGCAACATGCTGATCAGCGCCTTCCTGCTCGCCGCCTTCGCGGTGGCCGCCGCCAGTCTGGTGGGGCTCACCCACCTCGGCACGCGTGAGCGCGTAGAGGCCAACGAGCGTCAGGCCCTGGTGGAAGCGCTGCATGCCCTGGTGCCCGCCGAGCGCCACGACAACGACCTGCTGGACGCCCGGACCCAGGTGATCGACCCGCTGCTCGGCAGCCGGCGCGCGGTGCCGGTCTATCGCGCCCGCCAGGGCGGCGAGACGGTCGCCGTGATCCTCGCACCGGTGGCGCCGGACGGCTACAGCGGCGACATCCATCTGCTGGTGGCGGTAAATGCAGATGGCCGCCTGGCCGGCGTGCGTGTCACCGCACACCGCGAGACACCGGGCCTCGGCGACCTCATCGAAGCGGAGCGCTCCGACTGGATCACGCGCTTCACCGGCCGGTCCCTGGGCAACCCCCCGGAGGAGCGCTGGAAGGTACGCAAGGACGGCGGCGATTTCGATCAATTCACCGGCGCCACCATCACCCCGCGCGCCGTAGTGAAGGCTGTGGCCAACGCGCTACGCTACGTGGCGGCACATCGCGACGAGCTGTTCGCGCCCGAGGCGCAGCAGACCGCCGTGCCTCAGGAGACCGCGCAATGAACGACTATCGCAAGATCGCCATCGACGGCCTGTGGCAGAACAACCCGGCGCTGGTGCAGATCCTGGGCCTGTGCCCGCTGCTCGCCGTCACCACCAACGCGGTGAACGGACTGGGCCTCGGCCTGGCCACCATGCTCACGCTGGTCTCCTCGAACGTCGCCGTGTCGCTGATCCGCAACCTGGTGAAGCCGGAGATCCGCATCCCCGTTTTTGTGGTGGTGATCGCCGCTATCGTGACCGCCATCGAGCTGTCCATGAACGCCTACCTGCACGGCCTGTACAAGGTGCTGGGCATTTTCATCCCGCTCATCGTCACCAACTGCATCATCCTCGGCCGCGCCGAGGCCTTCGCCTCCAAGAACACAGTGCCGCGCGCCCTCGCCGACGGTTTCACCATGGGCCTGGGTTTCGCGGCCATCCTGGTGACGCTCGGCGCCATGCGCGAGCTGGTGGGCAACGGCACCCTGTTCGCCCAGGCACACCTGATGTTCGGTGAGGTCGCACGCGGGTGGACGCTGCACCTGTTCGACGAATACCGCGGCCTGCTGTTTGCCATCCTGCCGCCCGGCGCCTTCTTCGGCCTGGGCCTGCTCATCGCCCTCAAGAACGTCATCGACACGCGTGTGGCGCGCCGTACGGCTGCCGCGGCCAAGGCCGCACCCGAAGCCTCCGTCGCCTGATCAGCCGCGCGGTTGCAGCGCGGGAGGGGGCTGCCGATAATCGGGGGCATGACATCTACGTCCCTGATCCAGGCTCTGCATGACGCCCTCGCACCTCACGCCAGGGGGCTGGTCTGTGCCTATCTCTTCGGCAGCCAGGCACGTCAGGAAGCCGGAGCGCACAGCGATGTGGACGTAGCCGTGCTCTACCGGGAAGAACCTCCCCTTGGCCTGGATGGACTGGGACTCGATCTGGCGGCAGCCTTGGAACAGGCAGTCGGTCGCCCCGTGGACCTGGTGGTGCTCAACCGCGCGTCGCCCGATCTGATACACCGCGTGTTGCGCGATGGCATCCTGGTGCTGGAAAACGATGCCTCGGCCCGCATCCGCTTCGAAATGAAGGCGCGTGCCGAGTATTTCGACGTCCTCCCCTATTTGCGGGAATACCGCCGCGGCCCCGGTGCACACCATGACCGACCGTGACCTTTTGGAGAAGAAGCTCGCCTTCATCGAAACCTGCGTGAGCGAGTTGCGGCGTTTGGCACGACCGGAACTCGTGGAGAGCGACGTGCGAGAAGAGCGCTTCGTGGCGCACACGCTGCAACTTGCGATCCAGGCGGCCTTGGATGCGGCGTCCCATGTGGTTTCCGCGCTGCGACTCGGTGAGCCTGAAATCAACTGCGACTTGTTCCTGCTGTTGCAGCCTGTACTCGCCATGCCGGAGGAACTCGTCGACAAACTGCAGAAGATGGCCGGATTCCGCAACATCCTGGTGCACGGCTACGCGACCATCGACCGGCGCATACTGCGCCACGTGTTGGAACACAATCTGGATGATCTGCTCGTTTTCGTGCGCAGCATCCGCAGTAAATTCCCTCTCTGACCCGCCACCATGAACCCCAAGAAGCGCCATGAGATCTTCGCGCGCCTGCGCGAACTCAATCCCCGTCCCACCACCGAGCTGAACTACAGCACGCCCTTCGAACTGCTGGTGGCCGTGGTACTGTCGGCCCAGGCCACCGACAAGGGCGTCAACAAGGCCACCGCAAGGCTTTTTCCCGTGGCGAACACCCCCGAGGCGATGCTCGCGTTAGGCGTGGAGGGCCTGAAGGACTATGTGAAAACCATCGGCCTGTACAACGCCAAGGCCCAGAACATCATCAAGACCTGCCAGATCCTGGTGGAAAAACACGGCGGCGAGGTGCCGCGGAGCCGCGAAGCCCTGGAGGCCCTGCCCGGCGTCGGCCGCAAGACCGCCAACGTGATCCTCAACACCGCCTTTGGTGAGCCCACCATTGCCGTGGACACCCACATCTTCCGCGTCGCCAACCGCACCGGCCTGGCGCCCGGCAAGACCGTGCTCGAAGTGGAGAAAAAGCTGCTCAAAGTGGTGCCCGAAGAATTCCGCCAGGACGCCCACCACTGGCTCATCCTGCACGGCCGCTACACCTGCACCGCCCGCAAACCCAACTGCCCGCACTGCCCCATCAAGGACCTGTGCGAATACAAGCACAAGACGCCGGAGGAAATGGCGGCCGGCGGAAGAGGAAAAGCATCACGTACGAAAAACCCGGGCGAGGCGGGAGATTGAAGCGACGTTCAGGTGCGTCACGGCTGAGTTGCTCGAACGCCGGAAGTCCACGTTTGTAGCGGTTACGTTTTCGCGCTAGTCAACACGGCGGCGCATAACGCAAAGAACGAGTCTGGCGCGTTAGAATGGCTCGCCAGCGAGCCAGCGGTATCCCTGCTTAGAATACTCACCCCGCCCGCAGACAGGCATTGAACAGGACGAAGGAATGCCCATACCCGATTTCCAAGCGCTCATGCGGCCCTTCCTGGTGGCGCTGGCTGATGATAAACCCCATGCGCTGCCAGATGTACACGGTGTGCTTTGCTCGGAATTCCAACTGCCGCCCGAAGAAGTCGCGAAGCGTATCAGCAGCGATTGGCGCAAAGATGTCTACGAAGTGAAGCAGCTCGACAACGACCACTTCAGCGATGATGGCTAATCAGTGAATTCCTGCCCCCGCCAGGGAGAAGGAGTCAATCACTAACCCCATCCAGGTCAAGAACCAAGCAGAGCACAACGTGAACCAGGAAGAGCAACAATTTCTCAACAACCTCGACAAACAGCTCTGGTCCTCCGCCGACCGGCTGCGCGCCAACGTCAACCCCGGCGACTACATGCACGTGGTGCTCGGGTTGGTGTTCCTGAAATACGTCTCCGACGCCTTCAAGGAGCGTCGCGAAGAGCTCAAGGCCGCCTTCACCGACCCCAACCACGACTACTACCTCGGCGAAGACGCGGCCGACCTGATCGAACAGGAGCTGGAGGCCCGCGACTACTACACCGAGAAGAACGTCTTCTGGGTGCCGGCCCTGGCGCGCTGGGACTTCATCAAGGACCACGCCAAGGTTGCCCTTGGCACCAAGCTCCAGGTGAAGAACGGCAAGACCAGCGAATACGAATTCAAGGGCATCGGCCGCCTGCTGGACGACGCCCTCGAAGCGATCGAAAAGGAGAACCCCAAGCTCAAGGGCGTGCTCGACAAGGACTACGCCCGCCGCCGCGTGGACGAGGCGCTGCCCGGCCTCATCGACTTGATGTCCACCATCCCCTTTCAGCATGCCTCGCTGCACGCCAAGGACATCCTCGGCCACGTCTACGAATACTTCCTCGGCCAGTTCTCCATCGCCTCCGGCAAGCGGGGCGGCGAGTTCTACACCCCGACCAGCATCGTCCGCCTCATCGTCGAGATGCTCGAACCCTTCCAGGGCCGCGTCTACGACCCCGCCTGCGGCTCCGGCGGCTTCTTCGTGCAGTCGGAAAAGTTCGTGGAAGAGCATGGGGGGAGGCTGGGCCAGCTCTCCATCTACGGCCAGGAGGCCAACCCCACCACCTGGCGCCTCGCCTCCATGAACCTCGCCATCCGCGGTATGGACTTCGACCTCGGCAAGGAGCCGGCCAACACCTTCACCCGCGACCAGCACCCGGACCTGCGCGCCGACTACATCATGGCCAATCCGCCCTTCAACATGAAGGACTGGAACGCCGGCGTGAAAGAGGACGACCCGCGCTGGAAATACGGCATCCCGCCCAACGGCAACGCCAACTTCGCCTGGATGCAGCACATGGTCCACCACCTGGCGCCCCACGGCAGCATGGCCCTGCTGCTCGCCAACGGCTCCATGAGCAGCAACACCAACAACGAAGGCGAGATCCGCAAGGCGCTCATCGAGGCCGACCTGGTCGAGTGCATGGTCGCGCTCCCCGGCCAGCTCTTCACCAACACCCAGATCCCCGCCTGCATCTGGTTCCTCACCCGCAGCAAGACCGCGCGTAACGGCCACCGCGACCGCAAGGGTGAAATCCTCTTCATCGATGCCCGCAACCTTGGCTACATGAAGGACCGCGTGCTGCGCGACTTCAAGGCGGAAGACATCCGAAAGGTCGCCGACACCTTCCACGCATGGCGCTCCGCGTATGGCGAAGTGGAAGAGGGCAACGGCATTACGGCACTGGTGGATCCCGATCCCAACAAGCTTTACACGGACATCCCCGGCTTCTGTAAATCCGCCACCATCGAAGAGATCCGCAAACACGACTACGTGCTCACCCCCGGCCGCTACGTCGGCGCGCCGGAGCAGGAAGAAGACGACGAGCCGTTCGAGGAGAAGATGGCGCGGCTCACGGCGCAGTTGAACGAGCAGTTTGAAGAGAGTGCGCGGTTGGAGGCGGTGATTCGGGAGAATCTGAAGAGGTTGGGTTATGGCGGGTGACTGGCTCAACAGCACATTGGGTGATGTGCTTACCTTACAGCGTGGGTTTGATCTGCCAGCGCAAGAACGTCAGTCAGGGCCTTACCCCATCATCGCATCAACAGGTGAGGTCGGCACTCACACGGCAGCGATGGTTAAGGCGCCAGGGGTCGTGATAGGTCGATCGGGGAGTCTTGGCGGGGGACAGTACGTAACTCACGACTTCTGGCCTTTGAATACCACCCTTTGGGTGAAAGATTTCAAGGGCAATGACAAACGCTTCTGCTACTACCTGCTTAAGTCAATTGATTTCACTAAATTCAATGTTGGTGGGGCAGTACCAACGCTGAATCGAAACCATATTCACCCATTGCCGGTCCGCGTCCCGAGCGACATAGCCGAACAACGCGCCATCGCCCACATCCTCGGCACCCTCGACGACAAGATCGAACTGAACCGCCGCACGAACGAAACGCTGGAGGCCATGGCGCGGGCGATCTTCAAGTCCTGGTTCGTCGACTTCGACCCCGTCCGCGCCAAAGCCGGCGGCGAACCGCCCGAGTCCATCTGCCGCCGCCTCGGCTTCACCCCCGACCTCCTCGCCCTCTTCCCCAACCGCCTCGTCGACTCCGAACTCGGCGAGATTCCGGAGGGGTGGGAGCAGAAGCGCGTGGATGACGTTTTAGATCTGGCCTACGGCAAAGCACTTAAGGCTAGCGATCGCTTAGATGGACCAGTACCGGTTTATGGTTCAGGCGGGCTGACGGGCTTTCACAATGAGCATCTTGTGGATGGCCCTGGGATCATCGTTGGACGCAAAGGCACCGTTGGCAGTTTGTATTGGGAAGATCGACCGTTCTACCCGATCGACACGGTTTTCTACGTGGTGCCCAAAGCGGAGCTTTCCTTTTGCTTTTACTTGCTCCGGACGCTTGGCCTAGACCGAATGAATACAGATGCGGCGGTGCCGGGACTTAATCGTAATAACGTCTATCGCTTACCTATTGCATGGGTCCCTGACGCGCTAAGGCAAGAGTTCGATCGCGTGGTGAAATTGCTACGGAATCGTATGTTCTCCAACGAAAAGGAGTCGCAAACCTTGGCCGCCATGCGCGACAGCGTCCTTCCAAAACTTGTTTCCGGTGAGCTGCCTGTGCCTGTCGAAGGTGAGACATGAGCGCCCAGACTGAAGAGCAGATCGATTCAAAATACTTTGATCAAGTACCCGAATGGCCCAATTTCAAGGTGCTTGGGGACGAGATTAGCGGCCGTGTGCCAGTGACACGCGTTGCTGGTTGGCGCGAGCTGCCCGACTTGCTCGATAAGCCATTCTTTAACCCACCCAAGACCCAGCTCATTTTTCGTGGACATCGCCGTTACGACTGGCCTCTCACGCCGTCGCTTGGACGTTTTGATACCCGCAAGATTATTACACAGGAAGTCGCAGAGGCTCAGCTGAGACTGTTTCGGCGCGCGGTCCGCGGGCGGATTTCCGACCACACGCTGGTAGACGATCATGAGTTATACGAGCTGTGGTCGGTCGGACAACACCATGGCTTGTTCACGCCACTTTTGGATTGGACCTATTCGCCATATGTGGCGCTGTTCTTTGCCTTTGAGAAGGATGACCAGCCGGGGGAGCTGGATAACCCTTACCGCGCGATTTATGTGCTAAACAAATCGCATGTTGAGGTCGAAGACAGGTGCCCAGACGTTAGCATCCTGGAGCCACGCAAAGACGACCACGGCCGCCTGGTCAACCAAGCGGGCCTGTTTACCTATTCGTCGTACGACAACACATTGGAAAACTTCCTGATCAACTCGTTGCAGGACGAGGTGCTCGGTGACATTCCGGAAGGAGAAGAGGCCAACGAGTTGGCCAAGTACATCTGCAAGATCTACATCCCCAACGATGGGCGTGCAGACTGCCTGCGTCATCTGCGCATGATGAACGTGCATCACGCGAGCCTGTTCCCCGACCTATTGGGCGCGTCGCAGTACTGCAACGTAATGGTCGCTGAAGAATCTATCGCCTATCGCCAAGCTGAAATAGAACGTACGGGTCAACCGGAAGCTAAGGCAACGGATAGTGTCCCAGAGACCGCATCCGCGAAGGCAACTGAGGGCGAGGTGCAGTCACTACGCGAGGTACTAGCCGTTCCGGAAGATGCTGCTGGAGTCGAACCCGCGCGCCTGGACCTGATCGCCCAGGAGTTGGCCACAGAGCTTGCCAAAGTCCAGTACGTGGATTGGGAGAAGCGTGAACGTGTGAAGGCCGCTATGCGTAATGCCGCGCGAGTGGTACTCCGCCGGCTAGGCTATCCCACCAGCGCACGTGAGGCAGTGTTGGACCAACTGTTGGGTGCAATGAATTCCGAAAGTGATAGCCCATCAGGTTAGCAAAGATGAGAAGCGGAGCTTTTCCAAGGAAAAAGGCCACTGCCGCCAAGCCGGACGACTGTAGATGACCGAAGACGACCTCGAACAACTCGCACTCTCGTGGTTCCAGGACTCGGGATGGGAATACCGCCATGGGCCTGATATTGCGCCTGATGGCGACACCGCGGAACGGGACGACTATCGCCACGTCCTGCTGCCGGGACGCCTGAGCGAGGCCCTGCACCGCCTTAATCCGGGCGTGCCCCACTCCGTGCTCGGCGAGGTGCTGCACCAGATTGCAAAGCCCGGCCATCCCTCCCTCATCCTGAACAACCGCGCCTTCCATGAGGCCCTGCTCGACGGTGTGCCCGTTGAGGTAGAGATCGGCGGCGTGAAACGCGGTGACCGGGTGCGCCTCATCGATTTCGAACGCTCGGATCAGAACCGCTTTCTGGTGGTGAATCAATTCACGGTGCAGGGCACCCGTCAGCCGCGCCGCCCGGACCTGGTCTGCTTTATCAACGGCCTGCCCATCGCCGTCACCGAACTGAAGAACCCCGCCGCCGAGCAGGCGGATATCTGGTCCGCCTTCAATCAGCTCGAAACCTACAAGAGCGAGATTGCCGACCTCTTCACCTACAACGAGGCGTTGGTGATCTCCGACGGGCTCCATGCGCGGGTCGGTTCCCTGACCGCCGACCGGGAGCGGTTCCTCCCCTGGCGCACCCTCCGCAACGAGAACGACCGGCCGCTGCTGGAGTTCGAACTGGAGAAAGTAGTGCGCGGCTTCTTCGCTCCAGAATTGCTACTCGATTACCTGCGCTACTTCATCCTCTACGAGCAGACCGACGACGGCCTCATCAAGAAGATAGCCGGCTACCACCAGTTCCACGCGGTGCGTGAGGCGGTCCGCGCCACAGTGATTGCGGCGACCGAGCCGCCCAAAGATCGGGCGGCCGACGAGCGCGCTGACTACGGAAAGCGGGTGCAGAACGGTTCGCGCAAGGGCGGCATCGTCTGGCACACCCAGGGTTCGGGCAAGAGCATCTCCATGGTCTGCTTCACCGGCAAGCTGATGCAGCAGCCGGAGATGCAGAACCCCACCATCGTGGTGGTCACCGACCGCAACGACCTGGACGGGCAGTTGTTCCAGACCTTTGTCGGCGCCCGCTCGTTGCTGAAGGAGACCCCGCAGCAGGCGGAGAGCCGCGATCAGTTGCGCGCGCTGCTGGCCGACCGGCCCTCGGGCGGCATCATCTTCACCACGGTGCAGAAGTTCACCCCGGGACCGGACGAGGACACTTTCCCGCGGCTCACGGAACGCACCAACATCGTGGTCATCGCCGACGAGGCGCACCGCTCCCAGTACGGCTTCCGGGCAGTGCTGGACAAGAAGAGCGGCAAGTACAAGTACGGCTTTGCCAAACACCTGCGCGACGCCCTGCCCAATGCCACCTTTGTGGGTTTCACCGGCACGCCAGTGAAAACCGAAGACAAGGACACCCGCGCCGTCTTCGGCGATTACGTCAGCATCTACGACATCCAGGATGCAGTGGACGACGGCGCCACGGTGCCCATCTACTACGAAAGCCGCCTCGCCAAGCTGGACATCAACCAGGCCGAGATCGAAGAACTCAGCGATCAGGTCGAGGAGATCTTCGAGGACGAAGAGGACATCGCCCTCCGTGAGGCGGCCAAGACCAAATGGGCCGCCCTCGAAAAGCTGGTGGGCGCCGAGCCGCGCATCCGGCAGGTGGCGGCGGATATCGTGCAGCACTTCGAGGCCCGTAGCGCGGTGGTGGAAGGCAAGGGGATGATCGTGTGCATGAGCCGCGAGATCTGCGTCCACCTCTACAACGCCATCGTCGAGCTGCGGCCCGACTGGGGGAGCCCCGACCCGGACAAGGGGGCGATCAAGGTGGTGATGACCGGCTCCGCCGCCGACAAGGAACTGCTGCGTCCCCACATCTACAACGCCGCCACCAAAAAGCTGCTGGAGAAGCGCTTCAAGAACCCCAAGGACCCGCTCAAGCTGGTTATCGTGCGCGACATGTGGCTCACCGGCTTCGATGTGCCCTGCCTGCACACCATGTACGTGGACAAGCCCATGCGTGACCACAACCTGATGCAGGCCATCGCCCGCGTGAACCGCGTCTTCCGCGACAAGGAGGGCGGCCTGGTGGTGGACTACATCGGCGTCGCCGCCGAGCTGCGCCGTGCCCTGAAGACCTACACCGAAAACCGCGGCAAGGGCCAGCCGACCCTCGACAGCGCCGAGGCGCTGGCCAAGCTCAAGGAGCTGATGGATGTCGCCCGCGGCATCCTGCACGGCTTTGACTACTTCGCCTACCGCACCCAGGCCACGGTCCTGCTGCTCCCCGCTGCCAACTTCGTGCTCGGCCTGGAGGACGGCAAGAAGCGCTGGGCCGATGTGGTGCTGGCCATCACCAAGGCCTTTTCCCTCTGCGGCACCCTCGACGAGGCCATCGAACTGCGCGAAGAGATCGCCTTCTTCCAGGCCATCAAGAGCGTCATCGCCAAGGCGACGGAGACTGACAGGAAGCTATCGGAGGAAAAGAAGAACGCCGTCCTCAAACAGATCCTCGACAACGCCGTCGTCGCTGAGGGGGTGGAGGACATCTTCAAGCTGGCCGGGCTGGAGAGACCGGACATCGGAATCCTTTCCGATGCCTTCCTGGAAGAGGTGCGGCAACTACCCCAGCGCAACTTCGCCGTCGAGCTGCTGCAAAAGCTCCTTAATGACGAGGTTAAGTCCCGCAGCCGGACCAACGTGGTCCTGGAGAAGAAGTTCAGCGATCGCTTGCAGGCGGCTTTAAGTCGCTACCGCAGCCGGGCCATCGAAAGCGCCCAGGTGATCGAAGAGCTGATTGCCATGGCTAAGGAGTTCCGCGAGGCGGCCAAAAGAGGCGTCCAACTCGGCCTGAACGAATCCGAACTGGCCTTCTACGATGCCCTTGCTGACAACGAAAGCGCCGTTCGCGAGCTGGGTGACCCACTACTCACGCAAATTGCTCAGGAACTCACGGCAAAGCTGCGAAATAGCACAACGGTGGACTGGCAGAAGCGGGAGAGCGTGCGTGCCCGCTTGCGCAATCTTGTTCGCATTACTCTCCGCCGCTACGGGTATCCTCCGGATTTGCAGGAAGACGCGATTAAGTTGGTTCTGGAACAGGCAGAGCGTCTATCCGACACATGGTCGAAGTGAATGACGTGTGTTAACTGACCTGGAGGGTGAAATGATTTTCTCCAATGATCGCACCGCACTGCGGCGCACGTTCCAGACGGCGTGGCAGAAGCGCGTAGAAGGAAAACCGCTGGAGCCGTTGGAGGCGATCATCGCCGACGTGATCGCGCTGCATCCGGAGTACCAGCGCATTGTGCAGCAGCCGGATGCACTGGATCGGGACTGGTCCCCCGAGCTGGGCGAGACCAATCCCTTTTTGCACATGGGCATGCATATCGCGTTGCACGAACAGCTCGCTGCACGGCGCCCGGCCGGGATCAATGAGGCTTACTCCGCCGCGCTCATGAAGCTGGGAGATCCCCACGCGGTGGAACACCGTTTTATGGAATGTCTCGGCGAGACGTTGTGGCAGGCGCAGCGCAACGGCACGCCGCCCGACGACGTGAGCTATCTGCGTTGCCTGCAAGCCATTAACCAATAACGCAGTCGGCTGACAAGGACGATGCGCCTACCCCGCATTTGAAACGCAACTGCTGTAGGAAACGGAAGAGGTTTTGGCCTATGCGGCATGAACAAGACAGCGAACGGTAACGCCCTCACCCAGGTTCATTTCGGCACACGCCGGAATCCCTCTTCCGCCCCGCCAGGATGAACCCGGCTTTGCCGGGGTGACGCAGGCGTCATCCCCCGCGTCAAGATGGTTGCCGCGAGGATTTATCCGCTCATCGGCTGGGACGTGGGTTGAGGCGCGTCTCGCGGCACATGGATGGGCCGTCGTTTTGCTCCGCGTAAGCCGGAAAAATCGCGGCCGGTGGCCGCTCCTACAGGGACTTCGGCACGCCGTCCTGCGTACGGGATGTGTCCCCAACACGCACCCACACCTTCTGCGGAGCCCAATCTACTTGATGCGGTTCCATGCAGCAGCGCACCTGCCGAATAGTCACCCGTCCGCCACGCTTTGGCACCTTTCACGACGCCGCCTCTGGGCAATCCCGTGAGTGCGACAGCAAGAATATTTTCCGTGGATTGCGAATTGTCATTAACAACCGGAAGACGATGTAAGGAAAATGCGGCATCGCTCCTTGTCCGCGGGTTAGCGTCGTGGGTGTTTGAGTGATAGCCATCGGGCGGGCTTCCGAGGAGAGCCCTTGGATCCTCCGCCAACTCAGTTGGGTCAATCCTTTTCACGGCAAGCAGTGTGGTTACTGTCTTGCCCGGGAAGCAGTTCGCGATTCGGGGGAGAAAGCGAATGTTCAAGGTGATAGGTGGGTTTGTCGCCGGGGTGATTTTTATCGCAGCGGCGACGTACAACTTCATGGGCAGCCTGATGTTCCGGGAAGTGCCGAGCCCCTACGGGGTGGAAGAGACCGTCGCGCGGATCCAGCAAAATATCCAGAACGTGGGCAACGGCTGGGCATTGCAGGGTCTGCGAAATCCGGTCAAGCCGCTCGAAGCCGATGGCGGCAACGCGCTGCCGGTGCTGATGATCGAGGCGTGCAGCACCAAGTACTCCGGCCCCATCCTTAACGACGATGCCATCCGTTTTCTCTCCATCCTGATGCCCTGCAAGATTTCCGTTTACAAGAAGAATGACGGCAAGACCTACATCGGCCTGATGAATGCGGGTTTGGTGGGGCGCATGTTCGGAGCCAAGGTCGGGGAGGTAATGGAAGGCGTTGCGGAAGATCAGGCGAAATTCATCGTCTTCGATCCCGACACACCGGCCCCCGCGATGATCAAGAACACTCCCGCCGCATCCGGCGGCAGCTCTGGTGGTGGTGCCGCTGGCGGTTGCTGACGCAACCCTGTCGCGACATTCCATTGAACCAGAGTAGGGAGCAAACAGCATGTTTTCCACCAACAGAATCGTCATACCGGTGCTGATTTTATACGCGCTCACTGCGAACGCGATTGCCGAGCCCGCCACACCGATAGAAGCCGGCGACCAGGGGACGCAGCCCGCGGTTGCGAGCGTCATGCCATCGACCGCCGATCACCGCAAGTTCAAAGCGCTGCAAAAACAATTCAAGAGCGGCCCCGAGGTCACCGAGGCTTGCCTGAGCTGCCACACCGAGTCGGCAAAACAGGTGCAACACACCAAGCACTGGACGTGGGAATCGGTTGATCCGCAGACCGGTCAGAAGCGCGGCAAGCGCAACATCATCAACAATTTCTGCACCTCCGTGGTCTCCAACGAGGCCGATTGCATGGCCTGCCACGCGGGCTACGGCTGGAAGGACGACAGCTTCGACTTCACAGCGGAAAAGAATGTGGATTGCCTGGTGTGCCACGACACCACGGGCACCTACCGCAAGCTGCCCGGGTTCGCCGGACACCCGGTCTACAAACCCCTCGAATTTCCCCCCGGTTCGGGGCGACGCGTCGAAGCGGTCGATCTGCAACGGGTTGCGCAAACCATCGGCATGCCCAGCCGCACCAACTGCGGGTCTTGTCACTTCTTCGGCGCCGGCGGCAACGGCGCGAAACACGGCGACCTGGACAGCTCGTTACAGCATCCCGGCAAGTATCTCGATGTGCACATGGATGAGAAGGGGTTGAACTTCTCCTGCCAGACCTGCCATGCCACCTCTAAGCATCAGGTATCGGGCAGCCGCTACAACATGGCGGCAGCACCGAAAGGCGGGGCACACATGCGCGGCACGAAGGACACCTCACCGGCATCCTGCCAGTCGTGTCATGGCAACAAACCCCACCCAGCGGCCATGACGAAACTCAATCAGCACACCGACAAGATCGCCTGCCAGACGTGCCACATCCCGGCAGTTGCACGCAACGAGATCGGCACGGAGCTCAGCTGGGACTGGTCGGACGCCACCAAAATGGGGCCGGACGGCAAGCCCTTGTTGCGCATGGACAGTGCGGGACGCCGCGCCTTCGATTCCAGGAAGGGCAGCTTTGTGTGGGATTCATACGTGATCCCCGAGTACCGCTGGTTCAACGGCATCGCCAAATACAAGGTGATAGGGGACAAGATCGACCCGACGCAAACTGTGCAGATCAACGAGTTCGGCGGCAGCGCCAACGATCCCGAATCACGAATCTGGCCGGTCAAGGTGCACCGTGGAAAACAGCCTTACGACAAGATCAATCTCACGCTGACGTTGCAGCACACCGGCGGCGAGGACGATACCGCCCTGTGGCACAACTATGACTGGCAGAAGGCGATCACCACGGGGATGAATGCCGGTGGGCTACCCTACAGTGGCGAGTTCGGCTTTGTGAGCACCGAGCACACCTGGCCGATCACGCACATGGTGGCGCCGAAAGGCGATGCCCTCAGTTGCGCCCAGTGCCACAGCAAGAATGGCCGCCTGAAGGATGTCGAGGGTGTTTATATTCCGGCGCGGGACGGCAGCAAGGTGCTCGACATATTGGGCTGGACGCTGGCGTTGCTGGCCCTCATGGGCGTGTTTGTACACGGTGGCATTCGCATCATTGCGGCAAAGAGGGGCTAACGAGATGACTGTCGAACGCATTTATGTCTTCAAGCGTTTCGAGCGCTTCTGGCACTGGTCGCAGGCCGCGCTCATCATCACCATGATGCTCACCGGTTTCGAAGTGCATGGCGCCTATGAGTTCTTCGGTTTCGGCAAGGCGGTGGCGTTGCATACCCTGGGCGCGTGGTTGCTTATCAGCCTGTGGGTGTTTGCGATCTTCTGGCATCTCACCACCGGTGAGTGGCGGCAGTACATTCCCACCCTGGAGAAGATCAATGCCATCATCCGCTTCTACCTCATCGACATCTTCAAGGGTGCGCCGCATCCCTACCGACCCACCGCACTGAAAAAACACAACCCGTTACAGCGCCTGGCCTACATTGTCGTGTTGCTGTTCATCAGTCCGGTGCTGTGGATCAGCGGTTGGTTTTACCTGTTCTACGGCGATTGGAAGGCGTGGGGCGTGGATGGCTACTTGTCGCTGGAATGGGTGGCATTTTTCCATACCGCCGGCGCATTCATGATGCTGGCCTTCTTCATCGCCCACGTCTATCTGACCACGACCGGACATACGCCCACGGCGCACATCAAGACCATGATCACCGGGTGGGATGAGGTGCACTGAAGCGCGCTCGCAGGGTAGAAGCCCGGGCGATTCTTATGGGCCAGAAAATCGCCCGCAGCGCCCGGCTCCTACGGCGAGTGTTTGGCAACGTCGTGCAGGAGCGGAAGGTATTCGGGCCAGCGACTGATCGGGCCGGTGTGCGAAAATACCACGACACCGTTTTTGTCCAGAATGTAGGTCGTTGGAAATACCTTCGCGATGGATCGGTCGGGGATGGCCGCACCATCGGCAAGGGAGAGGACCTCGTTGGCTTCATCGTTAGCGCCGGAGTCGTAGAGCGGCAGCGTCACCTGCTGCTGGTGCGCCCACGCCCGCGCGCGGGAAATGTTTTCCCGTACCTGCAACAGGACGATGTGGATGTCGTCGGCAGTGCCCAGGGCCTGATGGAGTTGCTGGAGTTCCGGGATTTCGCGCCGGCAGGGCGGACACCAGGAACCCCAGAAGTGCAGCACCACCACGCGGCCTCGCAGGTCGGAAAGCTTCATGGGCTTTCCGGTGGGGCTTTTGAACGCGAGATCGTGGAACCGCTCACCGCGTCGAGAACCCACCGGAGCACGTTCTGCGGCGGCGTCATCAAGGTATGGTCCGAGCAGCCCGGCCCAGGCGGCGCGGTTGAGTACCACCCGGTCATTGAGTGCATAAAGGGTACATCGGCGCCCGCTGTGGTGTTCGCAACTCTGCAAGGTGTCATCGGCAACTGAATCTGCCGAGGCGTACCCACTCTGCCATGCCCACGTCCCGCCCGGGCCGATGGCGAAGGCCCGATGTTTGCCGGCGGCAAGGAACTCCTGATAAGCGGCTCTTCCCGATGAGTCGAGATGGGGGATGATTTCAAGGTCGCTCAGCTCGGCGGCGACCGCGACCTGAGTAATGAATCCGGCCATGATGGCCAGGGCAACGGGTTTGTGAAGCATGAAAGCGGTTCGACGGCTGAGATTCCGGGACAGTATCCGCGGAATCCACGTGAATGCCAACGCCGACGAAGAGATTCCTCCGCATGTTCCCGACGTCGTCTACCGACCACATCCATGTGGTCGTCGACGGCGTGACAGTCGCGGTAGAAAGACGTCACGTAGCCGCTGCGCGCCTACGCGACCCACCGCACTCGCACCTTCATCACGCCAACGAAAGCCGGGCGTACTCGGGATAACGAAGCCGCCTTCATTACCACTTGGTGTGCTCGAATCAACTAATGCGAAGGAAGCGGAAGAAGCCGAACTTCTGTTGCTTGGCGGCCGGCGTGACGTGCAGCTCGGCGCGTTCTTCCACCAGACGGAATTCATGCCCCAACGCGGCCTGCATTTTCTCGGCGTCGTATTGCACGATATCAAGCATGCTGCACTGGGTCGGCCCGCCGATGCCGAACGCCGCCATGATGGCGTGCCCACCCACCGGAATCGCGCGGCGCAG